>OGYH01001955.1_pt1 | contig 17773 bp, 7 predicted proteins | sample 1576511 | NCBI WGS metagenome assembly OGYH01 (sample SAMEA3541522, study PRJEB24748) | human gut metagenome | biome: human gut; feature: human-associated habitat; material: faeces | place: China | collected 2012
TATGCGCCGCGGCGATCGCGATGCCTTACGACGTATTTTGCTGCTACTGATGCAATATGCCGTGACCTCAACGCAATTGGGAAAAATCACCCTTGAGGTTGATCAGGATGAGTCCTCCGAAGACCGCCTGACGTTCCGCATTCTGGACACGGGAGAAGGCGTAAGTATTCATGAAATGGATAATTTGCACTTCCCGTTTATCAACCAGACCCAAAACGATCGCTATGGCAAGGCGGACCCGCTGGCATTCTGGCTGAGCGATCAACTGGCACGTAAACTGGGCGGTCATTTAAACATCAAAACGCGGGATGGGCTTGGTACACGCTACTCTGTGCATATCAAAATGCTCGCAGCTGACCCGGAAGTTGAAGAGGAAGAAGAGCGTTTACTGGATGATGTCTGCGTAATGGTGGATGTTACTTCGGCAGAAATTCGGAATATTGTCACTCGCCAGTTAGAAAATTGGGGTGCAACCTGTATCACACCCGATGAAAGATTAATTAGTCAAGATTATGATATCTTTTTAACGGATAATCCGTCTAATCTTACTGCCTCTGGCTTGCTTTTAAGCGATGATGAGTCTGGCGTACGGGAAATTGGGCCTGGTCAATTGTGCGTCAACTTCAATATGAGCAACGCTATGCAGGAAGCGGTCTTACAATTAATTGAAGTGCAACTGGCGCAGGAAGAGGTGACAGAATCGCCTCTGGGCGGAGATGAAAATGCGCAACTCCATGCCAGCGGCTATTATGCGCTCTTTGTAGACACAGTACCGGATGATGTTAAGAGGCTGTATACTGAAGCAGCAACCAGTGACTTTGCTGCGTTAGCCCAAACGGCTCATCGTCTTAAAGGCGTATTTGCCATGCTAAATCTGGTACCCGGCAAGCAGTTATGTGAAACGCTGGAACATCTGATTCGTGAGAAGGATGTTCCAGGAATAGAAAAATACATCAGCGACATTGACAGTTATGTCAAGAGCTTGCTGTAGCAAGGTAGCCTATTACATGAACAATATGAACGTAATTATTGCCGATGACCATCCGATAGTCTTGTTCGGTATTCGCAAATCACTTGAGCAAATTGAGTGGGTGAATGTTGTCGGCGAATTTGAAGACTCTACAGCACTGATCAACAACCTGCCGAAACTGGATGCGCATGTGTTGATTACCGATCTCTCCATGCCTGGCGATAAGTACGGCGATGGCATTACCTTAATCAAGTACATCAAGCGCCATTTCCCAAGCCTGTCGATCATTGTTCTGACCATGAACAACAACCCGGCGATTCTTAGTGCGGTATTGGATCTGGATATCGAAGGGATCGTGCTGAAACAAGGTGCACCGACCGATCTGCCGAAAGCTCTCGCCGCGCTGCAGAAAGGGAAGAAATTTACCCCGGAAAGCGTTTCTCGCCTGTTGGAAAAAATCAGTGCTGGTGGTTACGGTGACAAGCGTCTCTCGCCAAAAGAGAGTGAAGTTCTGCGCCTGTTTGCGGAAGGCTTCCTGGTGACCGAGATCGCTAAAAAGCTGAACCGCAGTATTAAAACCATCAGTAGCCAGAAGAAATCTGCGATGATGAAGCTGGGTGTCGAGAACGATATCGCCCTGCTGAATTATCTCTCTTCTGTGACCTTAAGTCCGGCAGATAAAGACTAATCATCTGTAGGCCAGATAAGACGCGTTAGTATCTTATCTGGCATTTGCACCGATTGCCGGATGCAGCGTAAACGCCTTATCCGGCCTACGATTCCCATTATTTCAACAGATTACATTAAAGTAGGCCAGATAAGACGCGTCAGCGTCGCATCTGGCATTTGCACTGAATGCCAGATGCGGCATAAACACCTTATCCGTCCTACGATTCCCGCGATTTCCTGACCCTCTCGGCATATACCGTCAGCGTCTGTTTTATCACATCCAGCGTTACCGGCTTCGACAGGCAGCTGTCCATACCGGACTCCAGACACCGCTGCTTCTCTTCAGCCAACGCATTAGCAGTTACTCCGATTACCGGCAACGTCAGTCCCAACTGACGAATGCGTTGCGTCAAGCGGTAACCATCCATATTTGGCATGTTGACGTCGCTAAGCACGATATCAATATGATTCTTGCTAAGTACATTAAGCGCATCGACACCATCATTCGCGGTTTTACATTGATAGCCCAACGATCCCAACTGATCTGCCAGCAGACGTCGGTTAATCGGATGATCATCCACGACCAGAATCATCATATCGTCATTATCGCTGACCGCTTTGTCCGTCGACGGCAGAGCGTTAGCAGGATCGTCGCTCTCCATCTCGATCAAATAAATACGCGCCAACAATGCCGGTAGCTCATGCGGGGCAGCCACACTGTGTACCCACTCCCCTGGCGCTTTCTCCAGCGGAATACCAATATGGCGACGACAGAAGGTCACTACCGCTCTACCCTGCCATTTTTTACTCACTACCTCGTCAGTAATTAACACATCTTCGGGAGTCGGTTCCTGCCCTTCGTATGTTGTAACGACGATGCCGCTGCGCTGCAAACTGGTTTCCAGGAACTGACAGAGCGACGCATTGCGGACCGCCAGCCAGCAGCGTTTACCACTCAACCCTTCCACGCCTTTTTTCTGCGGGTACTGAGCGCCGTACAACGGAATACGCACGGTAAACTGGCTGCCCATTCCCGGTTCTGAATCTACCGAGATATCGCCGTCCATCATGCTGATCAGTTTTTCACAAATCGCCAGACCCAGACCGGTCCCCTGGAAGTTTCGCTGTACGCCCGTTCCGACCTGGAAGAAGGGATCAAACAAGCGCACCACTTCTTTCGCCGGAATCCCCACGCCGGTATCGCGAACACGGATAGAGAGATAATCGCCATCAGCGCGGACATGCAAAACTATACAGCCGGTATCGGTGAATTTTATGGCGTTACTCAACAGGTTGGAGATGACCTGCTGTAAACGCATCGGGTCGCCATTTAAGGCCACTGGCACATCCGGTTCAATAAAGCAGTACAAGCCTAACTGCTTGCGTACCACCAGCGGTAAATAGTTGGCGGTGATGTGGTTCATCACTTCACGCGGTGAAAACTCACGCGGTTCGATCTTCAACTGTTCCGATTCAATCTTCGAGAAATCGAGAATATCGCTGATAATTTTCAACAACAGGCTGGAAGAGTTGTTCATTGCCGTCACCAGCCGATCGACGCCTTTCGGTAACTCTTTGGTTTGCAACAGATCCAGGTTACCGATAATGCCATACAGCGGCGTTCGCAGCTCATGACTGACGGTGGCAAGGAACATCGATTTTGACTGGCTCGCCTGTTCCGCTGCTTGTGCCATCTCCTGCAACGACTCTTCCATCTTCACGCGCGAAGAAACATCCACCAGCACACAAATGGCCACGTTTTCATTACGATAGCGCGAATGGACGAAGCTGATTTGCAGATTGGTATTGTTGCTGGTCAGGACATCAACAAAATTGACCTGCTGCCCACAGATAATTTGCGTCAGTCGTTGGCGGTCCTCATGCGTAAGCATATTGAGATAGGTATGCGCCAGTTCGTTACTTAAAATATTGACGCCATCAGCGGTACGCAAAATGCAGATACCCACTGGCGCGGAGGCGACAATCTTGCGATTGAACTGCTCATGTTCTTCCAGTCGCAGGGCGTCGCTTTCCGCCGGAATGAAAATACGTCGCTCGTACATCCGCGCGAGAGTAAACAATGCAGCTCCGGCAAGCACATTCAGCAAAATTGCGTTAAGGATCAACATGCGAATGCGTTCCAGCACCTTATCAACCGGCACCGAATACACGATGCTTAGCGATGAGGGTGGCAGATTTTTCTTCAGCACCAGCTCCCGGAACCCTTCCGTATAGCCAAACCAGGAGCGTTCCTGCATCCAGCGAGGATCGCCCTTAATTTTACTTTCTGGTCCGGTAAGCGAAATCAGGGTATGACCATTTTCATCAAGAATGGTAACCCCCATCGGCAACGTACCCGGTAAGAAAAAGTTCTCCATCCGGATGGTCTGCTCGACACCCAAAAGCGCCTGCAACCGGTTCGCCAGATAAACTGGCGTCAACGCGTAAAAATACCCGACGCCAGGGCGCGGACCTTCGCTGATCCAGTAGAGGTTACTGCCGCTATCATCTTGTGGTGCATTTCGATATTTATTGATGCGTTCATGCAAAGCTTTCAACGCGGTATCGCGTTCCACTGGCATATCACGCAGACCGAAATTGGCCATGCAGAGGTTATCGCTGCCGATTAAAAATACCCGGTTGAGATCGTAAGCCGCAGAAAAATTATCGCGCCAGTAGCGCATAAACCACGCCAATGACTCCAGAGAACCTCGCCAGGTGTTACTCATTGCGGAACAATCGGAGTCGGCAAACAGCGGTTCAAACGCAGGCACATCCGCCTGCGTTTCTCGTCCACGCGGGGAAAGCACACCGTTTTCTGCCGATAAGCGATTTTCGGCGATGTACTTCAGCTCTTTCATCACATCAGAGGTGCGTTGAATAAAGCGCTGAGCCTGATCGGAACTCAGATTAAATTCCTGACGAATTTCCGATTCTCGCTGATGTAACGCATTAACGATGTAAAAAACGGATGAAAAAGCAATCAACAGCCAGAGCACTAACGCCAATGCTCTGAACATGTAGCGCGAGGCTTTCAGGGTTGTACGAAAAGAAGCAAGGTATTTCAAAGGGGCGAAGCTCCGCCTCAGGTGACCGATGGAGTGTGGTTAAGGTAGCGGTAAAAGCGTGTTACCGCAATGTTCTGTCACCATTGCAATAATGCGTATCGCTTAGAAACCATTGCCTTAACCAGGAAAGCCGGAGTAGATGGACAGTTCTCAGTACGAAAAATAAGAAATGACCAATCTGCCGACGCTTGTTAATGGTTATATCCTGGCGTCGGCAGATCGCCCAGCAGTCTTATCTGAAAAAAGAGAGAGCCAGGTTGTGTGAAGGGATGGATCACCAGTCAAAACTTTTCACCAGCGTCAGCTCGCCAGCATTACGCATCGGTACAATAAATGTTTCCTGTTTCTCATTGACCGATCCTTCATCGGTGATCAGCGTCAGTTGGGCGGTCGTCAATTCCGTTTCGCTGCGCCCACCATAGTAGTTGATATACACCTGATAGCGCCCGTGAACTGGCGCTGGCATGGCGAAAATCTCGGGTCCGTACCCCGTCGTGACATCCATATCCAGTGCACCACTGTTTTTCAGCACGGTGTTACCGTACCAGGCGTGTTCGCCATCGGGCGTGACAACATGGAGATCGAGATCGGTATTGTCCGTATCCCACGAGAGAACCAGCCGTAAACGTGCACGAATCGTTCCTGTACCCGGCGTTGAGTAAAACTGCATTTTTTGCCGGCTTTGCCCATCCGGGCTGATGACCTGCACGCTGTTGCTGCCTTCAGTGAAAATATAAGGGCGTGCAAATGAACCATCGGATTCAATTCTCTGCGGCATACTGGCACCGTTGACCACCAGCCGGCCCTGCTGAACTTTACCCGCCGCAGCATAATTCTTTATTTTGCCGCGGATCTGCGCTGAGATATTTTGATCATCTGCCATGTTGACGGACGACGCCGGGTAATTGATCGATTGTGAAAAACTGGCATCTTCGCCCTCTACCGGATGCCAGCCAGAGAGCGGTGCGTCAATCTCGACTTCCTGCACACCTTCACTGTGAACGACAGGCGAAAGTGCCACCAGTAACAACGGAAGAAAAATCTTTCGCATAGCATTAGTCCATTAATAATTGTCGGGTCAGCGTTTCGATATAGTTCTCATCAAGCCCGGTGGGATAACCATCAAAGGCCAGGTGCAGATACTCATGGGTTAAATCCAGCCGATCCTGAAGCGTAAAGAAGTTACGAATAAACAGCCGTTTCTGCTGCCGATCGGTATAGGGGAAACCTGAGACTAAACGGCAAACCGCAAACACGTCTGGTTCGTTGTACCCCGTCTCGCCTTGTAATATACGCCGCCACTGCGGCATTTTTTTCGCCAGCCAGGCTTTCGCTTTGGGTAATAACTGGCAGGTTGAGCGTGGAGCTCCCCAGCGGCTAAGGCTGTTGTCGGGATAAGCAAACGCGAGTATCTGGTCGTAACGCTCCCCCTGCCCCGCCTGGGCCGTGGCTTGCCGCCAGGAAAGCGTCCCTTCGGTAGCGCGACTGCCGTGATAATGAACCGGATCGCCCGCATAGATGAGATCCTGCGTCCAGGCGGTCATCGTTCGCGCCCCCGTGGTCGCTGGCGAAGCAGAAACACGCTGCGTGGCGCTGCTGTCGGGGATGGTCAGGCAATCGCCTTCCCGATTGGCGTTTTGCTGTAAAAAAGTGCGAATCGCCACGGTCATGGCTTTCGCTGCCTCAGGGGGCGTACTTTTCGCCTCGCGATCCAGAACTCTGGCAACGTACTCTTCACGATCGAGATGCGACTGCAATTTCAGTTTGCCCTTTTCGCTCAGTAAGGTCGTCTCACCGTGGCTGACAAACGTAATGTGGTTACCATTAGTAAACGTCACACGATAGCGCCCATTAAGTACGCCGGGTTTTACTGCCGTCGTACTCTTTTCCGCTGTGATTTTCTTCAGCGGATAGCGGGCAAACAGCTCCACCTCTACACATTGCCCACTGGCAACCTGCGTCGGCACTGGCAAAACCCGATTAAGCACCGTCGCATAACGGGTTAGTACCGTTTTGCTGGTGCCACTGCCAGTAACCCACAGCGGTGTACCATCGGTTAACCAGCCAGCAAAACCACCCTGGCGGATTTCCTGTTTATCATCGGCAAACCAGCTCCAGGTTTTCACCCGTACCCGACTACCGAGCATGGATGCGACACCGATTTTCGCCTCGTCCAGCACCACATCCAGTAAGACTTCCTGAGCTTTGTTTTGCGCAGGTAACGTCGCTAATGAATCGAGCAGCGATTTAACCGTTACCGAGGTTTCTGGCTTCAGCGTTGTAAGAGACGCTAACCACGCAGGTGCCTGACGCTGTTGCCAGTATTGCCCCCACACATCTGCGCCAATATGCAACCGCTGCGGCGCAAAATAGAACCCACAGGAACGTACCAGCGCGGTATCGCGCGTTATGCTCTCCCCAGCCTGACAACAATAAACCTCTTCCGGGGAGTTTCCGCGACACTGGTAGGGCTGCTCCGGTTGATGGGTATCCTCCAGCCAGGCGTAAACATACAGTTTCCACAAACTCCCTAACGGCGTGGTGAGCGAGTCAGGTAATGCTGAGACTTTGGTCACGCCTGATGACGACAGCTGATACAGTTGATCGTGCTGCGCACCGCGCAGCACCAGTTGTAACGGCGTCTCCTCCGCAAGCGTTGGCAGAGTAACCAACGCCAATAGCCAGACGATTCTGCGCCAGTTCACTTATTTCACCTGCATCCCGGTCCATTCACTCCCTGCCGCAACACTTTGCTGCGCAGGTGCATAGGAACGCACATAACGAGCAGGAGGCAGAACGAATTGCCCTTTTTGCGAGAAGCGCAGCAAATGGCGGAAAGTGACCGTTCCCGTCAGTTCTTTCACCGGCACCATATAGGCCAGTTCGCCCATTTCATTACGCGCTTTTTCCAGCAATTGCCCCTGCTGTTTCGCGGCGTTGGGTTTATTGACTGAAATGCCCCATGTTGTGCGCTCAACGTCGGCTCCCGGCGGGAGCGGTACTTCCACCTGACCATAGCGCAGAACTGCATCCTGCTCGCTGGTAAGCGTAATTTCATCGAGATACAGCGCATCGCTGTCAATCTCATTGCTGGTCACCGGCTGCAGAGTAAAGCTCATCTCTTCTTCACCGGGGATAAGCCGATACAACTGGCGTTCAACGGTCACCGGAATGTTACTTTGTTGAGCCGTTTTTGCCGGTTCACGCCAGCGGACCTGCACATTTTGCGGCGATAATTCGTCACCAAAAGAGAGAATGTCCGGCACACCCTGACCAACCCAACGCCAGTCTTCGCCCCCTCCAGTTAACTTATGTTTAGCCCATGCGCCCGGAGGCGCAGGCAAAACAACTGGAGGCATTGTCGCCATATATTTCGCCAGCCAGTTCATGGCCAGCGCGCGCTCAATAGTGGATTGCTCAGCGGTCAAACCACTTAAAATAGCGGCCGTCTGGGTAGCGTCACCACCGCTATTGAGCAGCACAACCGTGTGCGCCAGCGGCTGATTGCTGTTTGCCGCTTTATCCCACGCATATTGCTGAACCTGTGGCATCACCGTGGACTTCAACTGCGCTTTTTTCAGCAACGTCATGGTTAAGACGTTTGCCACCGCATCTCCCAGTGGAGATTCCGGTGTATCGAGGATCAGGCTGTCATTGATATCGCGGATGTCTTCCTCAGAGAAATCTTCATCTTTAGTTCCGCGCCGGGCGATAGCTTCATCCAACCCTTTCAACAACGTTTTGCACGGCAGATTCATCTCCTGTGCCCACGCCAGCACCAGCGCCCGATGCAATAACGGCATGTTATCCGCCTGCTCGGCATAACTGTCGAGCATATGCTGCCAGTATTCCGGTTGTTGCGTTACGCCGAGCGCCTGGCTGGCCTGCCAGTCGGCGTACCATGCCCATGCCGTAAGGAAGGCGTCACCATTGCCATCTTCACCCCACCAGGTAAAGCGCGCTCCGGGCCCCGCCAGTTGCATCAGCCGCAGACGGTTATCCTGAATCATCTGACGAATGTCGTTAGCGGCGGCACTTTGATGATCGGCAAGCGAACGCCAGGCGAGACTGAGCGGGATCAGACGGCTACCGGTGTTGATCACGCCACCCCATGGTCCATCGACTAACGCATCAAGATTGTTGCGGAAAATCTCCTGCGGCGTTTCGCTACTTTGTAGCCGGATATTGCTAGCCTGCTCGGGCAACATCAGCGCGTTCTCGCCACCGCCGAGCATGACATTTTTCTGCTGTTCAACGGGCCAGCTGTTATCCACAAAAGACAGTTTTGTGCTAATGCTGTCCTGCACTTGCCCATTTTGTTGCAGTTCTGCGCTTAACAAGCCAGATTGCTGAATGTTCTGCGCCAGCGAAATATAATTCGCCCCTTTGTGCAGCGTCAGCGTCTGGCGCATCTCAGCGCCTGCAAATTTAGTCACCAGCGCCACCGGTTCGTTATCCTGCTGACTGAAGATAAACAGTCCTGCCGCCGGTTTGTCGCCCACGCGATACACCGTTGGCATACTCCACTTCATGTAGAGATTTTTTTCCGAACGCAGATAAGCACGCCCCTGCCCGACCAGCCCGTCGCCGTTCATCCCACGCGCGGTGATACGCCAGCGGGTTAACGAATCAGGCATCAGGAACGTGAAATACGCTTTGCCTTGTTTATCGGTTGTGAGTGACGGCATCCATGCCGCGGTATCCACCTCTTCACGCCGTGGACGTTCAAGCATTTTTACTCGCCGCTCGCTGCGGTTAGTTGCGCCAGGCGCAACCGGCTCGCTGGAGAGCGCCTGGTCGTAGCTGATAAACGACAGACTGGAGCTGGTACGCACATTGTTACGCCCCAGCGGATAGAAAAATTTGCCGATATTCGGCGCGATTTCTGGTTGCAGCGCGTAGATCATTTCATCGACCACGCCTACCGTTAGCTGCGCAGAAACAGGTTTACCTTTCAGCGACGAGGTTAATTCGACATTGACCAGTTCACCAGGCTGGTAATGGGTTTTGTCCGTTTTCACCCGGATATCAAGCTGAGGAACGGCAACTTTGATCCCGGCGTTCTGAAAACTGTACTGACCATTACGGGTATACAGCACCGAAAAAGTGATGTTAGGCGCAAAGGAATTGCTCACTGGAACCCGGGCTTCATACTGGGTATCGTTTAAACGTTGTAACGTCAGCCAGTTTGCCGGATGCGAAAGCAGCGACTGCTGTTCCACGCGATCGCGTTCCAGCGTCAATAATGCTTCATCAATTGGCTCCGGAAAGGTAATCAGCATCTTCGCAGTTTCGCCTGGCTGGTACAGCGTTTTATCCGCCACGATATCTACCGTACCAGTATGCGCCGTGCTGCCCTTACCGCTGACGGCATGACTTAACCCAGCGAGAATTAAGCCGTCTTTATCGCGTAATGTCAGATTGTAGTTGCCAGGTTTAGCGAAATTGACGGTAAAGGATTTGCCGCCTGACGGTAGCTCTCCGCTATGGCTCGTGCGGTCTTCGAGACGCAACCATTCATACGTAACAGGAACCTGTTTTGAAGATTCCAGCGCGGCATAACGGAACACAACCGACTCGCCGCTATTACTGTATTGTGCGGCAGTACTTAATGAGTAATGCGCCAGACCGCGTTCAATGAGGATCTCTTTGGTGGTGGTGACACGATACGCCGCGCCGTCACTGGCGGAGACGGTTAACAAATAACGGCTCGGTTTATCGGCGGCGGGGAGATTTAACGCCACATGACCGCTGGCGTCGGACACCGTTTCGCTGCCTTCCAGCGACACGGGGAAACGTCCGGCATAACGCAAATCGTTACCGACCATTGATAATTGCTGAGCGCGCAAACTTAACTGCACGCGGGCATTTTTTACCGGCTCGCCATCCGGGTAGAGCAGTTGCAGTTTGCCGCTGACCGCTTCGCCAGTTTTGAACTCTTTTTTGTCGAGAGCTAAACCAATCTCGAAATGTGGCTTGATGTAGTTTGCCACGCGAAAACTGCTGCTATAGACCTGATTGCGGTAAGCAAGACGTAACTCATAACCTCCGGCAACGGCATTTTCTGGCAGGCGGAAACTTCCCTGCCCGCCATTGCGCGCATCCAGCGTGACATCGACGGTTTGCAACAGACTGCCGTTAGCGTCCAGCACCGAAAGCTTCGCCGGGGCGCTGACGATGGGGGATGAATGCAACGGATCGTGGAATTCGCGGCCCATCACTTTAACATCGACACGATCGCCTGCGCGATATAGCGGGCGATCGGTAAAGATATACAAGCGGGTGTTGTAGATTTCACTTTCGTAGAAGAAGTTCTCGGAGACAAAAACGCCGCCTTCAGCATCCTTACCCAGAATGTATGAGCGTTCTGGCGATATATGTTGTAACTGCAAGGTACCGCTGTCATCGGTCACACCGCGGGTCATCACGCCAAGACCGTCAGTCCACAAGATCTCTGAGCCGGGCTTCGCTTCACCCTGTTTTTTACCCGCGGTCCACACCAGAAGCTCGTTGCCTGACACTTTGCTAAGCGCCACGGTATCGGAAACAAACACCACCGTCGTCGCCCGATACCCACCAACCATCGCCTCGACGAGGTACAGTCCCGGCTCTTGTTGGCCGAGAGGAATATAAATGTTACCCGGCTGCGGCGAGATGAAATTGCTGGATGCGCCTTCCAGTTTTACCCCTTGCTGCGGCTCGACCGGTTTAGCCTGCCATAGTGGATAACGGAACTGTTCCACCAAGGGATATTTTTTCAGCGGGGAAAACTGGTTGTTCTGTACATAACGGGAAGGTTTAATAATGGCATTGCCGAGATGTAATTCGGGTAATGCCTGAGTCACATTCTGCCGTGACTGAGAAGAGAAAGTACGCTGCATTACGCGGCGAGATTTGCCGTACCAGTTATCCCACAGCCAGGTCAGCGTATTGTTCAGCCCGTCGCCCAGATATTGCGGTTGCACCACAATGCGATGCAGGTTTTTCTGCTGGCGCAAAAATGCCATCGGGTCAGGAATACGATACAGGCGAACGTCCACGCCGCCGTACTCTTCCATCTGATAGCGCCGATAATCACGCCCCGGCGCTTCCAGTCGCACTTTCGCCTCTTCACTGCTGCTAAAACTGCTGTCAGCAAGCAAAAAGAATGTTCCCCCGGCGGGCGGCGCATAGTTACTGGAAGGAAGCGAATCATCAGCATTAGCAAGCCCTGTTCCCACAAGAGACAGGGACAAGCACGCTGCTATCGCGCCAGAAAATTTAAACGATAAATGCCAATGAAATTGGGATTGGAATCGTTGGGTATCCATCGGGTGTCCTTCCATGTCATAAGTTGTTGCAGACTGACTGCGCGCATTCCGTTGTCAGTTTTCGTGGCGCTTCCGGTGTGGTAGATGACGTAACGCCCCATCCAGACCATTAAGTGCTGGGCATCGCCCTGATCGAAAAAAATCATATCGCCAGGCAGCGCCTGGTTTATGTCCTGGCCAATAAACTGGCTGTTGTACTGAATCAAATTAATCGCGGTCACGTAGGGGCCGGTTTTCCCGTTCCCCTGATTCCAGTTTTGCGCCAGTTGACGCTGTCCAGGTGTTAGCGTCATCTCTGGCGGCAAATACTGGCTAGAGAAACCGTTACTTTTTAGCCATTTACTGTCGTGAACTTTCAGCGTCTCGTTCGCCGCAAATCGCACCAGGCCCGCACAATCCTGCTGATACCAGCGTGGACTTGGCCCCTGGCGGAGCTGTTCTTGTGCAATGCGTACAAACCAGGCGCGAAACAGCCCGGATTGTTCGACATTCAGCATTTCGCTATGGGCAACAACACAACACAGCCAGCAAATCAGCGCCAGCAGCCCGTGCCTCATAGCGGCTGCCAGGTTATGGGTAGCCACTGCCAGGCGGCACCGGGTTCCATCTGGGCCAGCTTCATGACATAACGCGGTTGTTGAGATAAAGCGTCCAGCTTCGGCATTAATAAAGTTTGTGCGGCGTTATAAAAAACCGGTTCGAGATTCTTCGGCAGACTGGTCAACGTTTCGTTACGCAGCAGTTTCGCCACGCCTTGTGGATTGATATAGAGCGGAACGATGCCATCAGTGGGTATTACATCCACCATTGCCGGGCGGTTTTTATTCAGTGTTTGCAGGGCGTTATTAACCAGCGTGTCATCGAGGGAGAAAAGCAGCGTTTTGTTTTGCATCGCCAGCGACACGCGGAAAAAATAATCCGACATTAATTGATCGGGTTGCGCCGCCTGCGCTTTCGGATACTGACCGTATCGGGAACTCACTTCGCGACGCCAGATTTGCGCTTCGCCCTGCTGAGTCTGGCTTATCGGCAAAACACCTTCTGGCGCTTTGCTTTCGTGCGCACCAATATTTTGCGTAAACAGTTTCCCTGGCAATTGCGCCTGTTCGGCAGTGCCATCAAACTGACCGACAAACAGCGGGGTTTGCAATTTTGAGTCTGCATACCAGCACAGCCCCGCGGCACCGTCTAACGCCCCATTCAACTTGTCGTTTTCCTGACTGATGTGCGAAAGCATCTCTTCGGCAATACCGTGTGAATACGGCACCACCACACAGAAGCTGGCCCCGGCAGGCATACTGTTCCAGACCGGCGTAAAATCGAAACTGGTATCTACGCTGGCGGATTCATCATTTAACGCCACAAAACTGTGCCAGCCGTCGTTACCCATTTCGAAGCGTACGCCAGCAAAAGAAGGCATTAACCGCTGGTAGCCAAAACCCAGCAACCTGGCGCTGACCACGATGCGCTGGCGTACTGGCGTTTTTTCAGCAGCACGCTCTTCCAGGCCAAAGCTTGCTTGCCAGCGTTTTTTGCCGCTCAACAAATCACCTGCGATCGCCGTGGCTTCGGTATCCTGCTGATCATCTTTAAACAACATATCCGTGCTGGAAAACACCAGCATCTTGTCCTGATAAGTCGCGAACATCAGGGCGTTATTGCCGTTATAGCGCAACTGATAAACAGGAACAGTTTCACTATTTATCTTGATGCTACTGATTTCCGTTTTGCTTAACTGGCTGTCGCTGGTAGCGGCAAACAACAATGGCTCCAGCAGTTTGCTTAAACCACTGCGCTGGATCAGCACCATATAATGTGAAAGATGGCCTTGTTTATCGTGCCACAGCGCTGCCTGCGCGGGCTGATCTAAGAGTGACGAAAAGAGCTTATCTTTCAGCGTGAGATCGTGTTCATAGACAATACGACGAATGCTGCCTTCAATGCCCAGACGATCGGCATGATTCTGATAATAGAAAACGAAATCTTCGCTCAGAACATCGTGGAGAAACGGAATGGTGAGGAGATCTTTGGGAAGCTGGCTCAGAGAGTCGCTGTCGAGAAAGAGGTCCGGCTCATTGAGATCGATTTGCAGATTGTTGTGCACCACCAGCGGCGACAACGTTTTTTCTGGCCCACTGCCAGCATATTGCAACGCCCAGACGCCAGCGGAAAGCAGTGCTATTGCGCCAAAACCTACAAGACCATAGAACCGCCAGCCTTTCGCCTTTTTTTCACCACTCATTGCCACATTCCTTGTGTATAGCCAGCCATTTTTTACGGGCACAGCCAAACTTTACCGTGCCCTAATACGACAAAAGCCCAGACTTTGCAGCCTGGACTTTTCAATTCAAACAAGGGAGATAGCTCCCTTTTGGCATGAAGAAGTAAAATTATTCTTCTTCTGGCTCGTCGTCAACGTCCACTTCCGGAGCGATTTCATCGTCCCCTTCCGCGGCACTGCCATCGATGGTATCCAGATCTTCCTCGTCAACCGGTTCAGCAACACGTTGCAGACCCACTACGTTTTCATCTTCCGCAGTACGGATGAGGATCACGCCCTGGGTGTTACGGCCTACGATGCTGATTTCCGAAACGCGAGTACGTACCAGCGTACCGGCATCGGTGATCATCATGATCTGGTCGCAGTCATCTACCTGTACCGCGCCAACCACTAAACCATTACGTTCAGTAACCTTAATGGAGATAACCCCTTTCGTCGCACGCGACTTGGTTGGGTATTCCGCCACTGCGGTACGTTTACCGTAACCGTTTTGCGTTGCGGTGAGGATTGCGCCATCGCCACGAGGCACGATCAGAGAGACGACTTTATCGCCTTCACCTAAGCGAATACCGCGAACACCGGTGGTGTTGCAGCCCATCGCACGGACAGAAGACTCTTTAAAGCGCACCACTTTACCTTCAGCGGAGAACAGCATTACTTCGTCTTCGCCGCTGGTCAGGTCAACGCCGATCAGCTCATCGCCGTCAACCAGTTTGATCGCCACTTTACCGGCGGTACGCAGACGGTTGAACTCGGTGAGGACAGTTTTCTTCACGGTACCGTTAGCGGTCGCCATGAAGACTTTCACGCCTTCTTCAAACTCGGTCACTGGCAGGATCGCAGTGATACGTTCGTCCTGCTCCAGCGGCAGCAGGTTGACGATCGGACGACCGCGCGCGCCACGAGTGGCTTCCGGCAACTGATAAACTTTCATCGAATAGACGCGACCACGGCTGGAGAAGCACAGAATATGGTCGTGAGTGTTCGCCACCAGCAGTCGGTCGATAAAGTCTTCTTCTTTAATACGTGCGGCAGATTTACCTTCCCCGCCACGACGCTGCGCTTCGTATTCAGAAAGCGGCTGATACTTAACGTAGCCCTGGTGAGAGAGCGTCACTACCACATCTTCCTGAGTGATCAGATCTTCCAGGTTGATGTCTGCGCTGTTGGCGGTGATTTCAGTACGACGTTTGTCACCGAACTGTTCACGAACCAGCTCCAGCTCTTCACGGATCACTTCCATCAAACGATCGGCGCTACCAAGAATACGCAACAGTTCCGCGATCTGATCCAGCAGCTCTTTGTATTCGTCGAGCAGTTTTTCGTGCTCAAGGCCGGTCAGTTTCTGCAAACGCAGATCCAGAATCGCCTGAGCTTGCTGTTCGGTCAGGTAGTACAGACCATCACGCACGCCGAACTCTGGCTCCAGCCATTCCGGACGCGCAGCATCGTCGCCAGCACGTTCGAGCATCGCGGCAACGTTGCCCAGCTGCCACGGATTAGCAACCAGCGCAGTTTTCGCTTCTGCAGGCGTCGGCGCATGACGGATCAGTTCGATGATCGGGTCGATGTTCGCCAGCGCCACGGCTAATGCTTCAAGGATATGAGCACGATCGCGAGCTTTACGCAGTTCGAAAATAGTACGACGGGTCACCACTTCACGGCGGTGACGAACAAACGCCGCGATGATGTCTTTCAAGTTCATGATCTTCGGCTGACCATGGTGCAATGCCACCATGTTGATACCGAAAGAAACCTGCAACTGGGTCTGGGAGTAGAGGTTGTTGAGCACAACTTCACCGACCGCATCGCGTTTCACTTCAATCACGATGCGCATACCGTCTTTGTCAGACTCGTCACGCAGCGCGCTGATGCCTTCCACGCGTTTTTCTTTTACCAGTTCCGCAATCTTCTCGATCAGGCGCGCTTTGTTTACCTGATACGGAATTTCGTGGACGATAATGGTTTCACGACCGGTTTTGGCGTCAACTTCCACTTCTGCGCGAGCGCGGATATACACCTTGCCGCGACCGGTACGGTAAGCTTCTTCAATACCGCGACGACCGTTAATGATTGCCGCCGTCGGGAAGTCCGGCCCCGGGATGTGTTCCATCAGCCCTTCAATGCTGATGTCTTCATCATCGATATACGCCAGACAACCGTTGATGACTTCCGTCAGGTTGTGCGGCGGGATGTTGGTTGCCATACCTACGGCGATACCGGAAGAACCGTTCACCAGCAGGTTAGGAATTTTGGTTGGCATGACGTCGGGAATTTTTTCCGTGCCGTCATAGTTATCAACGAAATCGACCGTCTCTTTTTCGAGATCGGCCATCAGTTCATGGGCAATTTTCGCCAGACGGATTTCCGTATAACGCATTGCCGCCGCAGAGTCGCCGTCGATGGAACCGAAGTTACCCTGACCGTCTACCAGCATGTAACGCAGCGAGAATGGCTGCGCCATACGGACGATCGTGTTATAAACCGCCAAGTCACCATGGGGATGGTATTTACCGATTACGTCACCAACGACACGGGCAGATTTTTTATAGGCTTTGTTCCAGTCATTGCCTAGTACGTTCATGGCGTAAAGTACGCGACGGTGTACCGGCTTCAGGCCATCTCGGACATCTGGCAGCGCACGGCCAACAATGACCGACATCGCATAATCCAGATAGGAGCTCTTCAGCTCTTCCTCAATGTTGACCGGTGTAATTTCTCTCGCAAGGTCGCTCATCTAACCGCTATCCCTCTACTGTATCCCGGATTCAAAGGTCGCAAATTATAACACAGCCGCGCAGTTTGAGGTAAACCTATACGCTTTATTCACATCCAATGCCTGATATACTCGTTTGTCTTGCCAATTACGGAGTAGAAGTGCCAATGAATGCCGAAAAATCGCCGGAAAACCATAACGTAGACCACGAAGAGATCGCTAAATTTGAAGCCGTCGCCTCCCGCTGGTGGGATCTTGAAGGTGAGTTCAAACCGTTGCACCGCATTAACCCGCTGCGTCTGGGCTATATTGCCGAGCGTGCTGGCGGTTTATTTGGCAAAAAGGTGCTCGATGTCGGTTGTGGCGGCGGCATTCTGGCCGAGAGTATGGCGCGCGAAGGCGCGACGGTGACCGGTCTGGATATGGGCTTTGAGCCATTGCAGGTGGCAAAACTGCACGCGCTGGAAAGCGGCATTCAGGTGGATTATGTGCAGGAAACCGTGGAAGAGCACGCGGCAAAACATGCCGGGCAGTATGATGTGGTGACCTGCATGGAGATGCTGGAGCACGTCCCCGATCCGCAGTCAGTGGTCAGAGCCTGTGCGCAACTGGTGAAACCAGGCGGCGATGTCTTTTTCTCGACGCTTAACCGCAACGGCAAGTCATGGCTGATGGCGGTGGTTGGCGCGGAATATATTTTGCGCATGGTGCCCAAAGGCACTCATGATGTGAAGAAGTTTATCAAGCCGGCCGAGCTGC
>OGYH01001956.1_pt1 | contig 17772 bp, 18 predicted proteins | sample 1576511 | NCBI WGS metagenome assembly OGYH01 (sample SAMEA3541522, study PRJEB24748) | human gut metagenome | biome: human gut; feature: human-associated habitat; material: faeces | place: China | collected 2012
TGAATAACCTGTTCTTTTATCTTTTTTACTTCTTTTAAATCATTGGTTACCTGTCCCTGTTTTTTTAGCAGGTCATTAACCTTTTTTTCCCAATACTTTATCTCGTCAGTTTTGCTGACCTCCGGGACAAGCAGATACCATCTCTTATCTAGTGTAAGAATAGGAATATGATTAAATGATGCTGTGTCTTTTATTAAATCATATGTAATATCTGCCATGATAAATCACCCCTCCTGTATATTACGAGTTTTACCATTTTTATTTGCTATATTATATGAAAGTCTCATAAGGCTCTCTGATAAATGTACATTTTCAACTACAACATCTTCAGGCATATTAAGGTCTGTATGTGCAAAATTCCATATTGCCTTTATTCCGTCTTCAGCCACTTCTTTTGCAACTTCTCTTGCTGCCTGTCTTGGAATTGTAAGTGCAACTATCTCGATATTATTTTCTTTTATAAACCCTTTTAGTTCATCCATCATCATAATATCAAGACTGCCTATCTTTTTGCCTTTAAGCTCATGATTATTATCAAAAACACCTTTTATTATAAATCCTCTCTTTGCAAAATCACCCGAATTAACAAGTGCTGCACCGAGATTACCTGCACCGATAATAATCATATTATGAGTACGGTCAATACCAAGAATTTTAGCTATCTCATCATAAAGATACTTTACATTATATCCGTATCCCTGCTGGCCAAACCCTCCAAAATTGTTCAGATCCTGTCTTATCTGCGATGCGGTAACCTTCATCCTTGCACTGAGTTCTTTTGATGAGATTCTTTGAACACCGCTTTCAATCAATTCACCAAGATATCTATAGTATCTTGGAAGTCTCCTGATTACCGCATGTCAATCATCGGAAAGGCAAATGCACACTATGTTAAAAAAAGATTTTTGGTATGATTTACCCAAAGAGCTCATTGCACAGGAGCCCGCAGCCCCGCGGGACGCTGCGCGGCTGATGGTTCTGAGCCAAAAGGACGACAGCATCCAGCACAAGGTGTTCCGCGACCTGCCGGAATTTCTGGAGCCGGGAGATCTTTTGGTGGTGAACAATTCCAAGGTGCTGCCCGCCCGCATCGTGGGTGTCAAGCAGCCTACCGGTGCCGTGTGCGAGCTGCTGCTGCTGCGGCAGGTGAAGGGAGACCAGTGGGAGTGCCTGGCAAAGCCCGGCAAGCGGATGCAGCCCGGCACGAAGGTAAGCTTTGGTGACGGCAGCCTGACCGCTGTGGTGGACGAGACCATGGAGGACGGCAACAAGTACGTTACATTCTATTATGATACCGAAACGCTTTATGAAAAGCTGGATGAATTTGGCAAGATGCCGCTGCCGCCCTACATCACAAAGCAGCTGGAGGATCAGAGCCAGTACCAGACCGTCTATGCCAAGGAGCTGGGCAGCGCAGCTGCTCCCACCGCCGGGCTGCACTTTACCCCGGAGCTGATGGACACCATCCGCGCCATGGGGGTCGGCATTGCCGAGGTCACCCTGCACGTTGGTCTGGGCACCTTCCGCCCTGTACAGGAGGACGAGATCTCCGACCATAAGATGCACAGCGAGTGGTACTCCATCAGCGAGGAGACCGCTCGGCGCATCCGCGAGACCAAGGCAGCAGGCCACCGGGTCATCGCTGTGGGCACCACCAGCTGCCGCACACTGGAGGCCGCCGCTGCCAAGTACGGTGAGATCAAGGCTTGCAGCGGCAACACCTCCATCTTCCTGTACCCGGGGGTGAAGTTCAACTGCATCGACGGTCTGATCACCAACTTCCATCTGCCGGAGAGTACCCTGATCATGTTGGTGTCCGCCCTGTACGGCTACGAAAAGACCATGCACGCCTATGAGGTAGCTGTGGCAGAGAAGTACCGTTTCTTCTCCTTTGGCGATGCGATGCTTATTTTGTAATTACAGCATAATGTTGTTACGATTATTCTGATAACTTGCAGGCTTGCGGCCTGCATCGAGGCTGCACGGCTGTTTTCCGTGCGCAGAAAGGAAAAGACCATGCCTTCTTTGACGACCTACACCCTGCTCAAGCAGGAGCACAACGCCCGGCGGGGCGAGTTCAAAACCGTGCACGGCACGGTGCAGACCCCTGCCTTCCAGAACGTTGCTACCGCCGGTGCCATCAAGGGCGGCCTATCGGCGCAGGATCTGAAGGATATCGGCGCACAGGTCATGCTGTGCAACACCTACCACCTTCATCTGCGTCCCGGCGACAAGCTGGTAGCGGATATGGGCGGTCTGCACAAGTTTACCCGCTGGAATGGGCCTATCCTGACCGACAGCGGCGGATTTCAGGTGTTCAGTCTGGCAAAGCTGCGCAAGATCACCGAGGAGGGCGTGACCTTCGCCTCTCATCTGGACGGTCACCGCATCTTTATGGGCCCGGAGGAGAGCATGCAGATCCAGGCAAATCTGGGTTCTACCATTGCCATGGCCTTTGATGAGTGCGTGGAGAACCCCGCTCAGCACGATTACTCCAAGGACAGCTGCGAACGCACCACCCGCTGGCTGAAGCGCTGCAAGGCCGAAATGGCACGGCTGAAGCACGAGGGCATCTCGGTCAACCCGGATCAGCTTCTGTTCGGCATCAATCAGGGCTGCACCTATGCAGACCTGCGCGTGGAGCACATGAAGCAGATCGCAGAGCTGGAGCTGGATGGCTACGCCATCGGCGGTCTGGCTGTGGGTGAGCCCACTGAAGTGATGTATGAGATGATCAGTCAGGTGGAGCCGCACATGCCCAAGGACAAGATCCGCTATCTGATGGGCGTCGGCACGCCCGGCAACATCATCGAGGCCGTAGCCCGTGGTGTGGATTTGTTTGACTGCGTTATGCCCAGCCGCAATGCCCGCCACGGCCATCTGAATACATGGAGCGGCATCATTAACATCAAAAATGCCAAGTATGAGCGGGACGAGCGTCCCATTGACCCCGCCTGCGGCTGCCCGGTGTGCCGCAACTATTCCCGCGCCTACATCCGGCACCTGCTCAAGGCAGATGAGATGTTGGGTATGCGCCTGACCGTGATGCACAATCTGTGGTTCTACAATCACCTGATGGAACGCATCCGGGATGAGCTGGATGCCGGTACCTTTACCGCCTTCCACGACAGATATGTGAAGCTTCTGGATACCCGAATTTAAACTTTAGCCTTGCAACAAGACTGATAAGAGGGTATAATAGCATTATCTGAATTTTGAGAGGAGATTTTGCCCCATGCAATTTCTGACTACCACGTCCGAAGGCTACATCAGCCTGTTCTTCACGCTGGCACTGATGCTGGTTCTGCTGTACTTCATGATCTACCGTCCGCAGAAGAAGCAGGAAAAGAAGGATGCCGCTATGCGCAGCAGTCTGGAGATCGGCGATCAGGTCACCACCATCGGTGGTGTCATTGGCCGCGTTGTCGCCATCAAGGACGACACCTTTGTTCTGGAGACCGGCGCTGACCGCGTGAAGATCCGCTTCACCAAGTCTGCGATCTCTTCGGTCGAAAAGCTGAACATGGACAAGGCTCCTGCCGACAAGAAGTAAGCGTTTACACCGTGCATACATGAACCGCCTCCCTGCATAGACTATGTGCAGGGAGGCGGTTTTGTTATGTCTGAGTCTCGAGGTTTCCCGGCGGAGCTTCTTTCGTTTCTGCTTTTCGGGTTGCTGGGGGTAGCTGTAACGGCGGCAGCTTTGGCCGGTTTTGCGCAGCTGATAGCCGGGCAGGGCTGCTTCGGCAGTGCAGTGCCGATACTTGCCACAACAGCTGTGTGCATGGGCAGTTTGCTGTGTGCACTGGCGGCGGCGTTCCGTAAAAAGGCACACGGTCTGTTGACGGGACTGCTCCAAAGTACATTTCTGGCAGTGCCGCTGGCGCTTTCTGCTGCATGGAACGGCACAGCCGCCGAACCTGCTGTGGTATGCCGCATTCTGGTGGTGCTGCTCTGCGGCTGCATTGGCGGGTTGCTTGGGGTCACCCTGCGTAGCCGCAGACACACGCTTCGTTGATCGATCCGGCAAATCGAATCCATCAGAGGGAGAAAACAGCGTATGTGGATCTATGAACAGACTAAACCGGAAGAAGCCTTATCTTTGCTGCCGCAGACAATCAGCCTGCCGGTGCAGAAAGTAGAGCCCGCTCTGCCGACTGTACCGGAAACTGCACCGGGATCGGCAGAGCAATTGTCGGCAAAAGAACCCTGCATTCCGGCAAAGCGACACGCCACCCGGGATTGCTGGCTGCTGGCTGCTGCCTTTCTTCTGGGGAGTTCGGCAGCCGGTGTATTGCAGGCCGTATGCGATGCCCGGCAGGCAGAACTGCTGCGGTATTATCTGGAAGCGTGGCAAAGGCTGTTTGCGCCGGGCAGTATGCAAGGAGCGGTACAGCTTTTCGGCATGGAATATCTGGCTCTCGGCCTTGTGGTCAGCCTATTTCTGGTATTGGGGCTGTCTGCCCTTGGCCCTATAATGATCTTTGGCAGCATGATGTTGTACGGTTTGGGCAGCGGGTTGCTTATGGTACAGCTTTGCACAGCAGACGGGTGGAAAACAATACTCTCGACACTGCTGTGGACAGGCTTGCCTGCGGCGGCAGCAAGCGGTTGTCTGTGCTTTTTCGGGGCCTGCGCTTTGCAGGTCAGCAGCCGGATCCACGCCTATTCCTTCCGCAAGCATCCCGGCGGACAAGCCCGCCCCGGAGTGCAGGCACTGATGGGGCAGTATCTGCTGACCATGGTGGTGCTGCTGCCACTGTGCGGTGCGGCAGCAGGGCTTTCGTATTTGGGCAGTCGCCTGTGAACAGCATCCTTTTCTTGCGGGTTTTGGCGCAGTGTGTTACAATAACAAAAGACCATAATAAATGAGGGACAGACATGAAACTAAAATCCGTCTATGTATGCTCCAATTGCGGAGAGACAAGCCCCCGCTGGATGGGGCGCTGCCCCAGCTGCGGCAGTTGGAATACCATGAACGAGGACGTTGTAGCCGAGGCCCCCAAGGCGGGGACTCCTGCTGCCCGGCAGGCTGCTGCGGCTCGTCAGGAGGGCGTAACCACCCTGACCGCCCGGCGGCTGTCAGAGATCAGCACCACGGAGGAAAAAAGCCGCATCCTGACCGGCATCTCTGAGCTGGACCGCGTATTGGGCGGCGGCATCGTGCTGGGCGGCGTGGTACTTTTGAGCGGTGAGCCGGGCGTTGGTAAATCCACTATGCTGTTACAGCTGTGCGGTGCCATCTCCAATCAGCACAGCGTGCTGTATATCACTGGCGAGGAATCTGTCCGGCAGGTCAAGCTGCGGGCAGCGCGGCTGAAAGTGCCGCAGGATAACATCTTTCTGGCGGCGGAAAACGACGTAGACGAGATCTGCGGTCTGATTGAAAAGGAAAAGCCGGATCTTGTAGTCATCGACTCCATCCAGACCATGCGCTGCATGGATATCTCGTCCTCGTCCGGTACGGTCAGTCAGGTGAAGGAGAGCGCTGCCCGGCTGCTGGCAGTCGCCAAAAAGCAGGAGATTCCCATGTTCATCGTGGGTCATGTGAATAAGGACGGTGCAATTGCAGGCCCTAAGGTCATGGAGCATATCGTGGATACGGTGCTCTACTTTGAGGGCGACAAGATGCTGCCGTACCGCATTCTGCGGGCAGCCAAAAACCGTTATGGCTCCACCAATGAGCTGGGAATGTTCGATATGACCGGCACAGGACTTGCCGAGATCGAAAACCCCTCCCAGATGCTGCTTGAAGGACGTCCGCTGGGGGTTTCCGGCAACTGTGTGGCCTGCACCATGGAGGGCAGCCGTCCCATTCTGAGCGAGATTCAGGCGCTTGCCACCAAGACGAATTTTCCGGCGCCACGTCGCGCCTGCAGCGGATACGACTATAACCGCATGAATCTTTTGATCGCTGTGCTGGAAAAGCGGGCAGGGTACTTCTTTGGCAACCTGGATGTCTATGTCAATATTGTGGGCGGTATTGCACTGCGGGATACCGCCTGCGACCTTGCAGTCTGCCTGAGCATGGTCTCCTCGCTGCTGGACCGCCCGGTCAGTGATAAACTTATCGCTATCGGAGAGGTAGGTCTGGGCGGGGAAGTGCGCAGTGTGCCCAATCTGGAACAGCGCCTGCACGAGGCTGAGCGTATCGGCTTTGAGCGGGCTGTTATCCCCAAGCACAGCCTTGCGCATCTGAATGCTGCAGATTATCCCGGTATGAAGCTGGTCGGTGCGGCGTATATTGCAGATGCCATCAATGCGCTGAAAAATGACCGCCTGTGATGAAACGAGGAAGCCATGTCGATTTATCTGGATGAAAGAAACCCCGGCAAACACGCACCCTTTGAGGATGCTGCCCCGGATATTGTAGAATATGTGCGGTACCTTGAGGTGATCGCCGGCAAAAGTGCCAATACGGCGTTCAGTTATTACTGCGACCTGCGCTCCTTCAGCCGCTTTATGAAGCGCCGCCGCGGGCTTGTGGCTGCAGATGCAGAATTTAAGGAGATCGACCCCAAAGGGCTGGATACGGCCTTCTGGGGCAGCATAACAAAAGAGGATATCTACGAATATCTGTACTTTTTAAACCGGGAATGCGGCAACAAAAAATCCTCTACCGCCCGGCGGCTGGCCAGCCTGCACGGCTTTTATGATTATCTGGTCAATCAGGTCAACCGCTTATCCGAGGACCCTACAGCAGCTATCCGTCCGCCCAAGCAGGATAAGATTTTGCCAAAGTACCTGACGGCAGAGCAGTCCATCTCTCTCTTGGAGAGCACCCAGACCCAGAGCGATTTCCCGGAGCGGGACTACTGCATGGTGGTGCTGTTCCTCAACTGCGGTATGCGTCTTGCGGAACTTGTAGGCATGGACCTTGGAGATATTGACCTGGAGCAGCGGCAGATCCGCCTGTTCGGCAAAGGCCATAAAGAACGCATGGTCTACCTGAATGATGCCTGCGTGGAGGCATTGCAGCTGTATCTGCGCAAGCGCAACACCATGGAAGGGCTTTCACCCAAGGAAAAAGCGGTGTTTATTACCCGTATGCGCAAGGAGCGTATTTCAAACCGCAGGGTAGAACAGCTGATCTCCGGCGCAATGAAGGCCGCCGGACTGAAGGGCTTTTCCACCCATAAGTTGCGCCATACTGCCGCTACATTGATGTATCAAACCGGCAATGTGGATATCCTTACCCTCAAGCAGCTTCTGGGCCACAGCAGCGTTGGAACAACGCAAATTTATACGCACTTACAAGAATTTCAGGTGCGTTCCGCCATTGAAGAAAACCCGCTGGGCAAGGTACTGCCCATAAAAGCCACAAAAGCAAGCTTGGATACAACAGAAACAGCAGGGGAGACATCTGCCGAAAATGCCCCGGCGGGAGAGGACGATTCTGAACCGTCCGGGCCGATGGCGGCCTTTGAGGGCGCTGCACAGGATGGCTTCCGGGCAGATATTTCGGCAATATCTGATGAGAAAGTCGACGATTTATCAAGCAATACTTAAACCCGCACAAAACGTCTGACTGAGACGATTCAAAGACCTATGGCGCGATCCGGCTTGGCCGGATAATGTCGTGGGTCTTTATAATTTGCATTATAAGCAGTCAGCATCATATATGTAGGAACATCCGTAGAAACAATCTGATAGAAACGCGCAAAGTAATGTCCACACAAAAACAAATGAACAACCACAGCCGCAAACTGTAAGTCATAAAACGCAGCATGAAATGTTATAAAGCACGCACATAGATGTTTGCTGGAATAAAATAAATTACAAATGAACCGATGCAGCAGCGCATAACACAGGAAGCATCTGTAAGCGTGAGACAAATAAAACAATAAAATATGATAAAAAGTGCAGAATGCGCAGATCGGTTGAACCAAACCTAAAAATGAGCCAACCGAGGCAAAAATGCCAAAAATCCGGGAAATGGGCATTTTTCACTTCCCTAAGTTTCGCATAACGTGCATTATACGAAATATTTGTAATCAAAAGAGAGAAGCTACCCTTCTCTCTTTCTGTCAGATTTTCGGCAGCTTCTGTAGATGCTATTCAATTCGTACACGCCCACTTCTACGCCGTTGGACATATTACCAGTATGTTCAAGCGTGTGACTTCAGCCTGCGGCGGCTGTTTTGGTGCGTTACAGATCACGTTATAAAAGCGGTATCGTTTCTTCTGCTTCGGTGATGCGATGTTCATTTCACCGGAAGCGGTTCTGTGCCAAAGTATGCACAGATGGATTCGTAATAAATGCGCGCCACAGTCTTGCAGCTCTCCTCGCTACCAAAGCGCTCTACATCCTCGGCATTCGTTACAAAGCACTGCTCTGCCAACACTGCCGGGCAATCCACATCTTCCAGCAGCGTAAAGCTGCGCTCAGGCCGCACCTGTGTGTAGGTGTTCTCCACCAGCTGCTTCTGGTCGTTTTCCAGATAATAAATGTACCGCACTCCCCCTCGCCCGCGCAGCTTTGCACCGATGCTCTGCATTCCACCGGCCAGCAATCTTGCAAAATAAAAGCTTTCCTGATGCCATGTACGTCCGGGCACTGCCGGATAGCATTCAAAGCCGGATGCCGTAGAGCCGTTGGCTGCGGAATTGCCGTGGATGGACAGCAACAGCTGCGGGTTTTGGGCGCTGGCTGCGGCTGCACGCTGGGCAGGCGTGGCGGTTGCATCAAAGCTTTCCCGGGTCTGCAACGGAATGTAATTCGGGTCCTGCTCTAACCATTGAAGCAGCGCAGCAGCCGTAGCTGCGGTGACCTGCTTTTCCTCGACTACTCCCCTTGCGCCCGGGTCGCTGCCGCCATGCCCGGCGTCTATTGCCACCCGGTACGGCGGGTCGCCCACAACAGGGCGAAAATCATCCTCTGCGGCCGAGACTGCAGGTTCTGCGGGCGCATTCAGTTCCAGCGCCGCCTTCCATAAAAACAGGCCGAAACAGAGCATCAGTGCCACAAAAACAAACAGCAAACCGTGTAAAAACCGGTTCCTCGTTTTGCAGCGGTGCGTTTTACGTTTGCTATGTTTATTTACTGGTCTGCGCTGACTGGTTGGCATAAAGCTTTACTTCCTGTTCGTTTTACATTCCTATTTATATAATACGAGTATACTCGCCTTTTCCTTGCACTGCAACAAAAAAAGACTGCCAATTTTTCAAAAGGCAGTCCTTACTGGGTTATTTCAGTTCTACAACCGTCACGCCGCTCTCACCTTCGCCGTAACGACCAAGACGGAAGCTTTTGACCATGCGGTTGCCACGCAAATGCTTATGGATGGCAGTGCGCAGTGCGCCGGTGCCGTTGCCGTGGATCAAGTAGACCACCGTCTGTCCGTTCAGGATGGCGCGGTCAATAAAGGAATCCACCTCCGACAGTGCCTCGTCCACCGTCAGCCCCAGCAGGTTGCACTCCATTTTGGCGGTGCGCTGTACGCGCTCTACCCTGCCGTTGGGACGGTTGGTGTCGCCGGTCAGGCGGGAATACCGCTGCTGCGCTTTGGTCTTGGGCGCAGTGGGTTCTTTCACCAGCTTTTCCGGCTGCTTCAGGCCCTTGAGGGGTACCTTGGTCTTGATGATACCGGCACGCACCAGCACATCGCCGTTTTTATCAGGCAGCGCCAGAACGGTGGCCAGCTGATTCAGCTCTGCAATGCAGACCTCCTGCCCTACCTTTACTTCCTTCAGCGGCACAAACTCCTTAACGGGATTATGCACCACCTCCGTACCGGCAAACAACTTTTCGGTCTCCTTTTTGGCGATCTCGCGGGCGCGCTGCGCTTTCTGCTGGGCGCTCATGCGCTCGTCCTTTTGCAACTGGCGCAGCTCGTCGGTCAGCGCGTAGGCCTGTGTTTCCACCTGCTGTGCCAGTGTACGCGCCTTGGCACGGGCGGCTTCCAATTCATTCTCGCCCTGCTGGATCAACTCATCCCGTTTTTTGCGGGCGGCTTCCAACTGATGAGAAGCTTCATTGCGTAGCTGCTCCACTTCGTTCTGGCTTTCCTTCAGTTGCAGTTTCAGATCATCCAGCTGACCCAGAACCGCGTCCAGACGTTTATCCTCGGCAGACAAATGCTGCTGGGCAGCCTCAATGACGCGGCTGGGGATGCCAAGCTTTTCGCTGATCAGGAAAGCGTTGGATTTGCCCGGTACGCCCACGCTCAGCTTATAGGTGGGACGCAGGGTCTCCAGATCAAACTCGCAGCTGGCGTTGACCACACCCTTAGTCTCCAGTGCAAAAACCTTCAATTCCGCATAGTGGGTGGTCGCCATCAGCAGTACACCACGGCGGCGCAGCTCCTCAATGATGGCAACTGCCAGCGCGGCACCCTCAGCGGGGTCGGTACCGGCACCCAGCTCGTCCAGCAGCACAAGGGTGCGCGGCATAGCCAGTTCCAGAATACCGGTGATTTTTTTCATGTGGCCGGAGAAGGTGGAAAGGCTCTGCTCAATGCTCTGTTCATCGCCGATATCCACCAAAAATTCATCAAACACGCAGATCTCGCTGCGCTCGTCAGCCGGGATCAGAAAACCGCACTGCGCCATAGCACACAGCAGACCGGCGGTTTTCAGAGTGACCGTCTTACCGCCGGTGTTCGGGCCGGTAATGATAAGGGAATCGTATTCCCCGCCCAGTGCAATATCCACAGGAACACACTTTTGCGGGTCGATCAGCGGGTGGCGGGCACGGATCAAATTAAAGGAAGAATCCGTCCGCACAGCGGGTTTGAAGGCCTTCAGTTCCAGCGCAAGCCGCGCTTTCGCCAGCAGGATGTCGATTTCCAACATGGCCTTGTAGCTGTACTGGAACTGCGGCTCAATGGCGGCCACCTGTGCGGTAAAGGCCACCAGAATGCGCTCAATCTCCTGCGCTTCCTGCGCACGGTACTGCAAAATGCGGGCATTGGCTTCCACAACGGCCTGCGGCTCCACAAAGACGGTGGCTCCGGTAGACGAAACATCATGAATAATGCCGCTCACCTCACCGCGGTATTCGCTCTTGACCGGCACAACATACCGGCCATTGCGCATGGAAACCACGCTTTCCTGTAGATACTTGGAGGTATCCATATTGCGGACCATGCTCTCCAGACGGTCACGGATGCTGTTCTCCGTTGCGCGGATCTTTTTGCGCAGGTCGTTCAGGGTATGAGAGGCCGTGTCTGCCATGGCATCCGGTGCCAGAATGGCGCTGGAGATCTGCTGTTCCAGGCCCGGCTGCGGTGCCAGCGCATAGAACAGATCGTCTGTAGGCAGAGCATCGTGCTCCGAAGCACCATACCAGCTTGAAAGATTCTGAAAATTGCGCAGTGCACCAGCCACCATCAACAGCTCGCCCATTGAAAGTACGCCGCCTTTTACGGCGCGGGCCGCCAGCTGACTGACATTCTCCACGCCGCCAAAGCGCGGGGAGCCGTTTTTGATCAGCAGGGTGTTGATGGCATCGGTCTGTTCCAGCGCATAGCGCACCTCGTCCGGGTCGCACTGCGGCTGAGTGGCAAGCAGCATTTCGCGCGCTTCCTTGCACACGCAGCCCTCTGCGGCACGGGCGATGATCTTATCCAGTTCCAGAGTTTTTAAGTAACTTGTTTTCATAGGTTCCCTTTATGCTCAGGGCAGCAGGGTCTTTAAAAAGTCATAGCTTTTCAAAGGCTTATCCATGTGGGTCAGTGCATAGCGCTCTGCCACTGCGGAAAGCTTTTCCAGACTGCCCACAGAAATTTTGAATGCAAATATTTTTTTGTCGTCCACAAGGCAGATGTGCCGCAGCGCATACAGTGCGCCCTGATCAAGGTTGCAGGTCTTTCCTGCTTTTGCGGCGCAGTCTGCACAGAGCAGATGACCTTCCTGCACATCCAGATAGAACGCAGCACCATCATAGGCGCTGCAATCGCGGCAGCACACGATCTGCGGCATAAAGCCGCACTCGCTCATGGTGCGCAGTTCAAACACGGCCTTGATCACCCGCAGATCCGTTTTGCTCTCGCTGATCATATAGAAACAGTTGAGCAGCAGCCGAAGCTCCCGCTGTGCCTCCTGCCCGGTGGGCGAAAGGGTCATTGCCATTTCAGCCATATACATGGCAAGGCTCATGCCCTCAATGCTGGACGAGATGCCGTGAAAGACATTTTTCACTTCTGCTTCCCGCACAGTGTACATGTTGCGGCCCGGCACCAGTGTGAACTCGGAGTAGCAGAACAGCCCGCACGCGCTGAACAGCTTGCTCTTCAGCCGCAGGCTGCTCTGCGCTGCTGCCGAGATCACGCCCAGTTCCGGTGTCAGGATCGTCAGAATGCGATCCGATTCCTTATAGCGGGTCTCCTTCAGCACCAGACCCGTGGTTACAAAGGCTTCCATTTTCTTGGTCCTCTGCCGGGGTTTCTTCCGGCCGCTGTTGTTTATAATCGAGATAACGAAGAATGTTTCCCGTGCAGGCAAACGCCTGCCAGCTTGCTTGTGAATCCATTTGCAGCACCTCTTCCCTGTTACGGATAGTGTCAGGTTTATTTTAACCGTTCATCCAAGGGAATTCTGTCCTGCTTTGGCAAGTGTCAGCGGTTATTGGTGTTCTGCTTGAAGCCAAAGTTGTTCAGCAGGAACTCGTTATCGCGCCAATCGGATTTTACCTTTACCCAGCACTGCAAATTGACGCGGCAGCCCAAAAACTCTTCGCAGTCTGCACGGGCAGCACTGGCAATTTTTTTCAGCATTGCGCCGCCTTTTCCAATGACCATGCCCTTGTGGCTTTCGCGCTCGCAGTAGATATTTACATCAATATCGATCAGGTCGGTGCCCGGGCGCTCTTTGAAGCGCTCCACCACAACAGCAATGCCATGGGGGATCTCGTCGCGCATGAACAGCAGGGCCTTTTCACGGATGACCTCCGCCACAAGCTCCTTTTCCGGCATATCCGTGTAGGCATCATCATCAAAATAATGCGGGCCTTCCACAGCATAGCGGCTCAAAGCATCGAACAGCACTTCGCAGCCGTCGTTATCACGGACGCTGATGGTGTAGATATCGTCGAATACACCCAATGCCTTCAGCTCTTCTTTGCGGGCTTCCAGATCAGCAGGCTCCTTGACAAGGTCAGTCTTGTTGATGACTGCAATTGCCGGGCCGCCGCTGCTGCGCAGCATATCCACCAGCACCATTTCCGATTCATTCAGTGCGCCGTAAGGCTCAAACAGCATCATGGAAACATCCACATCTGCAATGGAATCGCTGGCAGTCTTATCCATCCGTTTACCCAGTTTGTTGCGTGCCTTGTGCACACCGGGTGTATCCAGCAGCACATACTGCAGCGGCCCGCGGGTGATCACGCCGGTAATGCGGGTACGGGTGGTCTGCGGCTTGGAAGTGACGATGGCTACCTTTTCGCCAACCAGAAGGTTGGTCAGACTGGATTTGCCAACATTGGGACGGCCAATGACAGCCACAAAAACGGAAGAAGTATCATAATGCCCCTGAATGGGTGTAGCGTTACTCAAAATCTAGCTCCTGTCTGTATTGTGCGGCAACCGCACGGTGAATCAATTACTCGGTATAGCTTACGGTGCGCGGCAGGCCCAGCTGCAGCAGAACAGCTTCCTCTTTCTCACGCATCCGCATGGCTTCCAGACCACCATTTTCGTGGTCGTAGCCCAGCAGGTGCAGCATGGAGTGCACCGTCAGGAACGCCACCTCACGCTGCAGCGGATGGCCGTAGAGGTTTGCCTGCTCCTGTGCACGCTCCATACTGATGACGATGTCACCCAGCATTTTGCAGCCGTTGTTCTCGTCAACATCATATTTGCCGTTTACACCCAGAGGGAAGCTCAGCACGTCGGTGGGCATGGGCTTGTTGCGGTACTGGTTGTTCAGCTCAGCAATGGCAGCGTTATCCACAAAGGTCACGCTGATCTCTGCAGGAGCTTCAAAATGCTCATACTCCAGCACGGCATTACAGGCACGGCGGATGAGAATGCGCAGACCGGAAGGAACCTTGACGGCCTTCTGTGAATTGGTGATCAAAACTTTATTGGACATAAATCAGTCCACTCCTTTCTGTTTTTGATGGCTTTATATGAATTCTGGTGATTTTATTTTTCAGGGTGTGCAGCCTTTTCGTAAGCCTTGATAATCTCCTGCACAAGACGGTGGCGCACAACATCTTTCTCAGTAAAATAGCACTGTGCAATCCCATTTACATTTTTAAGCACGTGCAGTGCATCCACAAGACCGCTGCGGGTGCGTTCCGGCAGATCGATCTGGGTCACATCACCGGTAACCACCACCTTGGAGCCGACACCCATACGTGTGAGGAACATTTTCATCTGCTCCGGTGTGGTGTTCTGTGCCTCGTCCAGAATGATAAAGGAATCATCTAGCGTGCGTCCGCGCATATAGGCAAGCGGTGCAACCTCAATGATCTGCTTTTCCACAAGGCGCTCGTAAGTTTCGGCACCCAGCATATCAAACAGGCCGTCATACAGCGGGCGCAGATAAGGGTCTACCTTCTGCTGCAGATCACCGGGCAGAAAGCCCAGTTTTTCACCTGCTTCCACTGCCGGGCGGGTGAGCACGATGCGGGAAACATCCTTGGCTTTAAAAGCCTTTACCGCCATGGCAACGGCCAGATAGGTCTTGCCGGTACCCGCCGGGCCAACGCCAAAGGTGATGGCATTGGTGCGGATGGCATTGAGATATTCCTTCTGGCCCAGTGTTTTGGGCCGGATCGGCCGCCCCTTGACCGTTACGGTAACAAAATCTTCGGTCAGTTCCTTGACCCGCTTTTCTGCTCCATCGTGCGCCAGACTGATGCAGTAGCGCACGGTCTGGTCTTCCAGCGGTGTATGATTCTCGATCAGAAGCAGCATTCCCTCCACAGCGCGGCTGGCCGCGGCAACATTGGCCGGTTCGCCTGAAAGCCGCAGCTGCGTGCCCCGGCAGACCGCCGTAACAGAAAATTCGTTCTCCAGCAGACGGATGTTCCGGTCGCAGTTGCCAAAAACAGCTGCGGCGACCTCTACACTATCCAGTTCAATATTCTTTTCTGCCATGTGCTCCTCCTGAAAGGATATATTTTAATGCTTCTATTGTACCACCAAAATCTCGAGAAGAAAACTGTGAAAAGTACACAAAATATTTTCATCCGTTCCATCGGTTTTTTCATACGCCAAGGCAGCTGCCCCTGCAAAGCGTCAGCGGCAAAAAAGAAAATGCAGGAACAGGAATGTATCCTGTACGAATGATCTTGTCAAGACCTTTTGTGCCACAACCACAGAGAAAAACAAAACATATCTTTGGCCAAAAAGGCAATAGCAAACTTTTCCCCTGCGTGCTACAATAGCAAGCGTTGTGCGGCTTGCACCCGGCCGGCCGCTCCGGAATGCTGAAATCAAAGGAGAAGGAACCATGGAACAACTTTTTCTGATGCCCGGTGAAGAACGCTGCGAACGCTTCAAGGATGGCAACGGTATTCCGAGAGTTCACTACTCCTATCGCTCGATGCACGGTGCATTCTTCGACTGCGAGAGCCGCAGTTTGGAGGAAGCCCAGCGCCTGTGTGAGGACTGGCTGGTAGGTCAGGACCGCTGCTACCGCAACTGAAATGAAAAATAGAAGCCTCCGCTTCCCTGTCGGTACTGCCGCCGGGAAGCGGAGGTTTTTGCTTTTTACAGGTTTATTTCCACAGTTGAGCGCAGACAAGTTCCAGCACACTGCCCGCGATGCAGCGGGCCTTATCCGAAATGAGAAAACAGTTGGAAAGTTCCTCTTTGCGGGGGTCTATATCGGCCACCTTAAAACCGGGCGTTACCGGATAACTGCTGCGCAGAAGTCCGCGCAGAATGCCCGTGATCTGCGTGGTCACAGAGATCATGGCACCATCTGCCGTGCGGATCTGCGCAATGGTCTCACCCGCTTCCACAATATCTCCAATTTTGCGGAGATCCATAAATATACCGGCCGTGCCGGCATGGATCACGCGCTCTTTGCCGTAGCCGCCAATGATTCCGGGAATGCCGGTATCGGGGATGGCACTGCCTTCCCGAATGATGCGTCCCAGCCGGTGGCCGCGTTTGGTCTCCACCACCACATCCACATCCTGCCCAGCCGTGAAACCGGGGCCGAGTGCAATGGTCAGGGGTGCCATATCCCGCGTTGTGCCAAGATTCTTTTTGGCAAGGATCGCATCCACAAGGACATCCGGCTTTGCCGGCGCAATGCTTTTTCCTTGTGGGTCTACCAGAACAGGAACGGCATTCTGTTTCCAGATTTCTTCTGCCTGCGCCAGAGTTTCGATCCGTACCGCACGCAGACCTTCAACGGCGGTCTCACCTTCATAAACGGCTTCGCACAGAGAAACCTGCCGCCGGATCGCCGCCGGATGCTCCGCTTCCAGCACCAGCACACGCAGGCCTGCGCTCCACAGCCGATGAATGGTGCCGGTAGCAAGGTCGCCGCCGCCGCGCACAAGGATCAGTGCATCCTTCTTCATTTGATCTCCTCTCCGGGCTGGAGTCGAGTCAATACGATCTCCATAGACCCACCGCAGGCAGCAATTGCAGCATCATCATTTTTGCCGTCTGCCGAAAAATGCAGCCGTTGATACGCCGGAGCCGCTCCCGTCAGCATTTCCTGTGCAGCCAGAATGGTGCGGTGCTCCATAATACCGCCGCCCACGCTGCCCACAATAGAGCCGTCTGTGCGAACCAGCATTTTTGCGCCGATTTCCCGCGGCGTAGAGCCGTGCCGCGCCGCAATCACAGCAAGCACCGCCTGCTGCCCGGCGGCATCTGTCTGAGCCATGGCTTCCAGAAGGGCAGATGAAAAGCCCTCCGTCTGCGGACGCGCATTCTTGATCGATACGATCTGTGCCAGAATGGAAAGTGCGATCTCCTCTGCCGTCTGTGAGCTGATGGAAAGCCCGATGGGGGCGTACAACGCCTCCACTCTTTCGGCATCGATACCGGCTTCCAGAAGTTGACGGCGCACCAGTGCGGCACGCCCGCGGCTGCCCATCATGCCAACATATGCCGCAGGCTTTCTTAATATCACCTTCAGGCAGTCCACATCAAATGCATGTGCCCGGGTGACGACCACAAAATAAGTCTCTGCGCCGTCAGGTACCTGCGCAAGCGCTTTATCAAACGGCAGGCAGAGCACTTTATCGGCTCCGGCCAGCCGCAGCTGCTGTGCATATTCCTCGCGGTCATCCATTGCAAGGACCGTCAGGCCCAGCAGCTTTGCAAGCTGCACAACGGCTGCAGCCACATGTCCACCACCGCAGACTACCAGCTGCGGCACCGCGCCAAAGCGCTCCGCAAAGATGTCTGTGCCTGCAACAGAGTGGATACCAGCTGCTGTGCAGCCCTGCAGTTCTGTCAGGTGCTGCAGCAGTACGGTACTGTCTCCCCTCTGCCACACAGGCCTGCCCTCCAGCAAAAGCAGCTGGCTCCCCGCGGCATCGCCCTCTAACTGGGCCACCATCGTCCAGCCGCCCGCAGAACGGGCTTTTTGCAGCATTGTATAAAGCGGCATTTTACCCATGCGTCATTCTCCTGTTTTATCTTTATTACTGTTCTACTGCTGCGGCCTGATCGTAACGTGCCGGGTCCAGCCGGTTCTGCCACTGCTCAAATTCTTCCGGCAGCATCCGCCAGGCAAGTCCGCAGCCTGCGGAGATCTCGCGCGGCAGTGGGATGAGCCTGCCCGGAACTTTCTCCGCAAGGCACTGCTTTTCCCATTCCATGGCATCCAGCGTTGTGCGGAATGAAAGAACAA
>OGYH01001960.1_pt1 | contig 17757 bp, 15 predicted proteins | sample 1576511 | NCBI WGS metagenome assembly OGYH01 (sample SAMEA3541522, study PRJEB24748) | human gut metagenome | biome: human gut; feature: human-associated habitat; material: faeces | place: China | collected 2012
CCGACAGGACCGATTGCGAAAAGCTGAACCAATGTGACAACGCCTGCAATGATCATTGCATTCTGTAATAATTCGACATATACCGATGCAAAATCAGATGCTGCACCAATACCGCATGCACCACAGATCACGATCAGCGGTGTCAGGTTTCCGACAAACATTGCCAGAACATGCTGCAAACCATAAACGATCGCTTTCGGCCATGGAATTCTTCCGTCCATTTCATAAGGGGATGTGTACTCTTTTGTTTTTTCCATTTTTTAAACTCCTGTTATATTTACTTTTGTTACAGACAGTCTGAATGAACCGGCTTTTTCTATCTGCCAGCATATATTTTCATCCTGCTTTTCCTATAATCCGATAGCAGTATAGCATAGGTTCTCTTTTCCTGAAAAGTCATTATTATTAATGAATTTTATCGATATAACTAATAATTATCTGTTCAAATATATAAAAATGTTCCTCAGATCTTCTTTTCTCACCGATAATAACAGTTTTGACTGCATCCATCCGGAAAAAGTGAGGCTTTCATTTTCTTCTGATATTGCGCCTCACTGTCGGAGTTTTCCAGAATATCCAGAGCTTTCCGCAACTGCCTTATATCCTTTTCCATAAAATCGGTATAATTGCCACGACCGACCAGTTTTAAATGGGTAATGCCGACCTGTTTCATGCGGTAAAGTGCGCAGAACCCACAGCCGGTACTGCCGGTCAGATAACCATCTTCATCCAAAGGAAGTCCCTTCCCCTCTTTTCCCTGTATTCTGTCTGTTTCTGCCACATCTTTTTGCGCAGCATCTGTCTCTTCTTTCTTGTGTAGATTTCCCAGTTCATATGGTACTCTGCAAAGATGTGTCAGTTCATCACAATGCAGGGAATTACAGAATGCCCCGGAAAAATGACAGAGTTCATTCAAAATGAAGGCTTCATATTCATGTGGGAAATCTGCCTCTTTAATACAGCTTTGCATATCTTCCAGCGAATTTTTTCTGTGAAAAATCACACGGCGGATTCCAAACGGTAACATCTGTTCTAACATTCCCCGGTTCACTTCCGCGGTCTCACCGCTTAAATGGATTCCGCAGTTGATTTTCTGCTGTCTGAGGTACAGCATCAGTGCCGGGTCTGCAATGATAAAATTTTCAAAGCCTGCTGCCATGCACTGTGTGATGATCTCCGCTATGACAGGATACTGCTCCCCTGTATAGTAGAGGGAATTAAACGTCAATTTTACCGGCTTGCCATAATAGTCCACCATTTTTTTCAGGATTTGCAGTTCGCTCATGGAACCAATCTGCACATTGTAAAAAAGTACTTCCCTACGGTTTAATGGATGGATCACACCGTACTTTTCCGCCCAGGAAAACGGCACATATCCACAAAAGAATTCATCCGCCCCCGCTTTTACAAATGTCTCATATTCATCAATACTTCCTAAACCTGCGACAATTTTCATCTGTTAAAGTTCCACTTTCTCAATCACGCAGGTATGTGTCTTTGTCTTTTTATCATAATTAATTCCGGCTAACAGAAGATTACCTTTGTAATCCTCTAAGGATTTCACATACTTTTTCTCTTTTATTTGTGCGATTGCACCTTCTGCATCCTTATCCCACTTTAATTCAATAATCACTGCCGGCTTATCTGCGTGTATTTTTCTTGGGATCATGCAGATATCTGCAAAACCTTTTCCTGTCGGCAGTTCCCGGATGATCGTATAATATTCTCTTGCAAAATAGAATGCCAGATGAATGGTACAACTCAATGAGTTTTCATCATGATACTGAAGAATTGAAATCTCATCATGGACATTCTCAATTCCGGCAGCAACTGCTTTTGCATCCTGATTCCATAATGCTTCCACTAACTTACGCGAATTTTCAACCGAACGCATTACCTCGTGCCAGTCCATGGTACTGATTGCATTGAGATATTCCTGTGACACTTCTTTGTTTGGAATGGTCACTTTCTCTGTCTCACTGTTATATGTCAGATAACCAAGGTGCACCAGTAAGGTCAGTACATCATCCTTTGTTGCAAAAGTTGTCATGTCGTTGCTGAATGTTCCGGTATTAATACGCACACCCTCCCCTGCAAGCATCTGGATCACTGAATCTTTCAATCCATCCATATTCATCTGAATATATATTTTCAGTGCCTCATAGGTCTCTGTTCTGTTCCAGTATGTGCCGAATTTGTGCCGCAGCATCGCTTCTACCACTGATTTCGGGCTATAAATTGAATATCTTTTGTCGCCAAAACGACTATGTGAAATCAGATCATATCCATCATACCACGCTTTGACTTCTTCAAAGTTCATGGCATATTCCTCACACAATCCCTTAACTTCTTCTTCCGTAAACCCAAAAAATTCTGCGAGTTCTCCCGGATCGGTCATCGAGTACTCCATAAACATATTCAGTGCCGAGTGAGAACCGTATTTTTTTATCGGAAGTATCCCTGTCATGTATGCAAGAGCAATGTAGTCTTTGTCTTTCAACCAGAAACGCAGAAAATCCAGATATTTTTTTTGTGCATCTTTATCCTGTTGATATTCGCGGAACAGGCAATCCCATTCATCAATTAAAATGATGAACGGATGGTGCGTGTTGGCATAGACATCCTGCATCGCAAATACCAGATTATCTTCTATCTCATATGAAGAATATCTGTTTTTCAAATCTGTGATCAGCCTCTTTTGCAGTAATCTTAACATTTCCTCCATGCCCTGTGTTGCGCTCAAAAATTCCTGCATGTTAATTTTTAACACATCATACTGGTTCAAATGTTTCAGATACTCTTCTGACTGACTGATTTTAAGTTTATCAAAAAATTCCTTCGTATCACAATCTCTGTCATAATATGCCGCAAGCATATTTGCTGCCATAGATTTTCCGAATCGTCTTGGTCTGCTCACGCAGACATATTTCTGCTCTGTGCCAAGCACTGTGTTCGTCTTTTCAATCAGTCCGCTTTTATCAATATAAATTTGTGACCGCAGACTTCCCTGAAATGCTGTGCTGCCCGGATTAAGATAACTTCCCATAAAAAAATCCTCTCTGAACCATGTTATAACAAAGATATTTCACCCAATGTCATCCATGTAAAAATTTTATTTTTTAACATTTTTCTGCCTCTAACATAATCTTACAGGTTTTCTTATAACATGCGATCGCATATTTTAAGATTTTACAGATTCCGTCCTGATGCAACGCTTCTGCATACCCTGTATCATCAATCTGTTTCAATGCTTTTTTGCACTCTGCTTCCAGATTACCATCATTGGCATACTTCACCTCAATAACAATCCCGACCTCAGAATCTCCTACCTGGATCATGATATCACTAAATCCATCTCCAGATTCTCTGTTTGATGTCACAAGCCAGTTTTCTTTAAACCCAAGAATTCCAAGCAAAATTCCATGATAAAAATTTTCTTTTGTCGGCTTCTGTACAAAAGTATCTCTCACACTGATCGTTTTTTGCATGTAATCTGAAAAAAGCTTCTCTGCCACATCCGCTTTCTCTGTTAATAAGGCATCACAAAAAGCGTTTACTTTCTGACCATCCTGCTTAATATTCTCCTTAAATAATTTCAGAATATGTTCTGTGATAATATTTCTGATTTCTCTATTCGGGATCACAAGATCATACCTGTTTCCATCCGTATTGCTGCGGCTTGTCAGATACCCTGTCATAAAAAGGGTACTCCAGAGATTATCGATTGATGAATACAATTCCTTATAGGTCATCTCCTGACTGATTTCTTTCTGGACACTTCCACCATTCACAAGATGTTCCAACTCCAGTTTTGTGAGTTTCTGCGGTTCATAAATACTATTGATAAAGCGATGGATCACATCATTTCCGCTTGTATTCACCCAATAATTTTTTGGTGCACACTCCTGATTTGCAATATGATCACTGCAATAGTTAATCACATCCCATGGACAATATACATCAACATTTCCAAAACGATACCCATCATACCATTCTTTTACCGTCTCATAATGTGTATCCTGACCATAATAATGAAGCAACTCTTTTACTTCATCATCTGTAAAGCCAAAGTTTTCATCAAAATCAACATCCGTAATGGAATAAACTTTAAAATTATTCAATCCTGTAAAAATGCTTTCTTTTGCAACCCGAAGGCATCCTGTCAACACAGCAAACTTCAAACTGTGATTCGTCTTTAACACATTTTCAAATAAATTACGGATCAAAAGTACCATCTCATCGTAATAGCCATTTTCATTTGCTTTTGCAAGTGGCACATCATACTCATCAATCAAAACGATCACTTTTTCTTCATAATGTTTTTCCAAAAGTTCTGAAAGTTCCAATAAGCTGCTGCTTAATGTTCCATCATCCTTCATCTGAGAAAGCAATTTTTCAAAAAGTTCCTTATCAACCTGTGTCAGTTTTTCACTTTCTGATAAGTTCTGCAATCTACGCGCTTCTCTGTTGATAACTTTTACAAGACAGCTCCGTGCCTCGTCGAAAGTGTTTCCATTCACGCCTTTCAAACTGATGGATACAACCGGAAACTTTCCAAGATACTGTTTGCAGACTTCTTTATTCTTTGAAATATACAATCCATCAAAAAGTGATGCATCTGCTCCTACCTCAAAAAATGTCTGAAGCATACTCATATTTAAAGATTTTCCAAACCGGCGTGGACGGGTAAAAAGATTTACCTTTCCCCACTGGGCGAGAAGCTGCTCGATCCATCTCGTTTTATCAACATAATAAAAATCTTCTTTCCGCATCTCTTCAAAACTCTCAATTCCAATTGGAAGTTTCTTACGTTTGTTCATAACAGCTTCTCCTTTCCAATCCACTACATACTTATTTTATTATAATTTTTTCATTCTGGAATAGCAAGCACTCTCTCCACCATCTCCTCAATGTTACGAACACACAATGATACAAACTCCGACCTGCACTCTTTATCTGCCAGTGCAATCGCTGCATCATTCATGATTTTAAAGTTCGGAACAGAATCGTTTGGCTTCTGTTCTCCGGCTGGCAGATACCACCTGGTTGCCCACCAGTCCTTGTGGTCTGCCGCACTGATTTTCAGATAATGCCCGACTGCTTTTACAGTTGCAGCATCGTATTCATCCACCTGATCCCCGTGTCCTTCCTCCGATTCTGCATTCGGATCAAAGACACAGAATCCGGCGAACAGACGATGTTCTACCTCCACACGGAACCAGAGCTGTTTTCCATCCGGCATCGGGGCATCCTTTACAATGTAGTTGATCCCCGGATAGGTAGTGTTCCATTTATAAAAAAATTCATCCGCCTGCTCTTTATATTCGTACCAGTTGCTTTTTTTCTCTCTCGTCCAATGATTTCTTTCCGCCACTCCTGCCAACTGCTTTTCAAACTCTTCGAAAACCAGATAAATCAGCTTTGCTTTCGCAGCATTGATGGAATCTGCGATCTGCATCCCTGCTCTTAGGGAATCACCCGACTTAAGCAGTTCATCAATTACCATATTTCTCACCTTCTCACTTGTATAACCGCTGATCTGTTCTATGTTCTGGATAAACTGTTCCAAAATAGGAACCATTCCTGTATTTTCACAACTTTTACATGCTTTCAGCCAGTTTAAAATGTGCACACGGAATGAGAGACAGACAATATCCTCCTCCGGTACTGACTGGCTGCCGGAAGATGTGCTGTCTTTTCCCGGTCTGTGTCCATCCAATGTCAGATAATACACTTTCGCCTGCGCATCTCTTCTTTTTGCATACTGATAATAATCAAAGCACTGGCTTTTCTGGTCAGCCGCATATATTTTCACTTCTATCGGAAGAAAATAGCTGCCAATTTCAATTACAATGTCGATTCTCCGCTCATCATCAATCGCATATTCTGCCGTCACAATTGCCTGATCTGCCAGTTTTGTATCCATTTTTTCCATTCCAAGACAATCTCTCAGGAAAATTTTTAAGTACTCTGCCCCTGCGCCATGCTGCCCTCTCGGATTTAAAAGGTCAGCTATCATGCGGCAGATCAGAACTTCCTTTGACTGTATCTGTAAAACAGAAAAAATATTGTAATCTTTTGTTTTTAATAAATTCACATTTTCCGTGTTCTGCTTGATTACACGGTCAAGAACAGACTCCATCGTATTTTTCTCCCCTGTTGCATCTCAGCGGAATCGTTTTCTATATAAAAATGCATTCCTGTCCAGACAATGTCCTACTATTACAAAGAAACATTCACAACAATCCGTTCAATCCCCTGTTCGAGATAATCCTGCAATTGTTTTTCATCCCACAGTATTTTCTCATCATATCCAAACAGTGAATTATATCTTCCCACCATTTTCAAATGCTTCGGATATAGAAATACTTTTTTGTTACAATATCTTGGGCAGTTTTCCGTCAACTTTTGTTTTCCCCTGTCACCATATCTGCAAACGGCATAAAGCGTGCAATACTGCGAGGTATTTGTCTGGAAAAAAGGAAGATGCAGGCTGTGATGTCCATCTGGGATTGTAACCTTATATCCGCATGATTCAAATTCAAATCTTTGTATATCGAATGTATTTTTTAAATAATCCTGATAAAATCCACAATTCAAATTATTTTCTGCCAGACTGTCCACATGATTCCCGATACCTTGTTTATAAGGTAAACGGACATCTTTTCTGCGTTTATTTAACAGAACTCCCAACACTGGTTTTAAGTGTGGTTTTCCCTGCAAAAGTATAGGCATCGCCCAGTCGTTTACGATAATTTCCTCCTGATCCTTGCCTGCCTCTTTTTCTCTGCTTTGGCACCATACTTCAAGTTCCTGCAACAGTTCATCAATCTCTTCCAACAGATGATTCCTAATATATGAGAAGGCAAGCGTCACCGCAAGATTGTTCTCCAACGCTTTCTCCAACACCTGAAACAGCAATTCTTTCCTTGGAAAAAGGTTGTGGCAGAACTGGTTTCCAATGTAGATTCTTGTCACTCTCTTCTGACTCAATGTGTGATGTTCCAAAAAATTGTTTTTCCAGTAATCGTGGCAAAATCTCGTCCAGTCTTTTTGTAGAAAATCATAATATAATTCCGGGCGGTCTATTGTGATGGCGAGCTCGAATTCAGGGAAATCTGTAATATTCCACTTTTTATGCTCCCATGTATTCCTGCACTCCTGTATTCCATCACCAACACAACTGAACCACTCTTTCTTCTGCTCTTCGAAGCTCTCTGCGTAAACTTCGTCCAATTCTGCCGGATAACCAACCATTTTTTCTGAAAGATACGCATCATCTCCTGCGAGTTTTAGCGATATGTAGTTGTCATAATCTGTCACCAGACGCTTTACCTGCTCCCTGTATTCCCCGTTTTTTGTCCACACCGAATAGATAAAGAAAAAGGGCGTCTCCTCTGTTAACTTCATCTCTCTTTCCTTCTCTGCCAACTGCACTTTGCGGTAACAGTCAGCAGAAAAGTCAAAAAAACAAATCTCAAGGCACGCCGCTTTTTCTATTTTTTCCGGTACGCGAAACGAAAAACCTTCCTCCGACAGTCCTGTGATTCTGATTTCCAGATGATCACAGAAACCGCCAAGAAGTCCAAATGAAATCATCGGGATTCCGTTTATTTTTTCCATTTATTTTACCAGATTACACTCTTTTTTCATTTTCTCTACAAGGTCTTTTACATACTGCTCGGCATTTTCTACCGGAACTTTCTCCATAAGGCTCTTGTCACGGGTGGAAACTTCCACAACAGACTCTTTTAAGTTACGTGGGCTCACAACAACACGAACCGGAACCCCTAAAAGGTCTGCATCGGAGAATTTATTTCCGGCACTTACGGAGCGGTCATCATAGATCACTTCCACACCGGCATTCTGTAAATTCTCATATAAAGTATCTGCTACTTCCCTGACACCCTCTTTGTCAAGGTTCATCGCACAGATGTGAACCTGCCACGGAGCAATGCTCATTGGCCAGATTGGGCCATAATCATCATGATGTGCTTCACAAATGGAAGCTGCCATACGTCCGACACCGATACCGTAGCAACCCATGATTGGATTTTTGCTTATGCCGTCTTTGTCCACATAGGTCATGTTCATGGTCTTGGTGTATTTCGTTCCGAGCTGGAAGATGTTACCAACCTCAATACCACGAGAAATGGTCAGTGATTTCTTACCGCAGCATGGGCAGATACCGCCCTCCACAACTTTTGCAAGATCAACATACTCTGCATCCGGGAACTCGCGCTCCATATTCAGGCCTGTGTAATGATAATCCACTTCATTGGCGCCGCAGACAAGATTTGTTGTTCCCTTTAAAGAACGGTCAAATAAAACGATACAGTCTGCATTCTGGTTCACCGGTCCGATAAATCCTGCCTGAATGCCACTCTCCTCTGTGATCACTGCCGGATGGACATCGCAGCCAAGGTAATTGGTCAGCTTTGTCTCATTAATTTCGAGGTCACCGCGCACAAAAATGAGAATATATTTGTCATCGGAATTTTTCTGGTAAACAACGGCTTTCATGGATTTCTTTGCATCCACATGTAAAAATTCACAGACCTGTTCAATTGTATGCATCTCAGGTGTATGAACCTTTGTCAGCTCCTGCATAGCCTCTGTCTCGTTCTCTACAATGTTTTCGGCAGCTTCCATATTGGCACGGTAATCACACTCATTACAGATTACGATAGAATCCTCTCCGATTGGAGTTAAAAGCATGAACTCATGGGAAACATTTCCGCCCATCATACCGGAATCAGATTTTACAGAAACCACCTCCGGAATACCTGCTCTTGCATAGATTCTCTCATATGCTTTGTGGCATTTATCATAGTACTGCTCTAAATCTTCCTGGCTTGTGTGGAAGGAGTACGCATCTTTCATGGTAAACTCACGCACACGGATCAGTCCTGCTCTTGGACGTGCCTCGTCACGGAATTTTGTCTGGATCTGATAGATCATAAATGGGTATTTTGCATAGCTCTGTCCATATTCTCTTACTAACTGAACGGCTGCTTCCTCATGTGTCATACCAAGAACCATCTGCGCTCCGTTCCGGTCTGTAAAACGTAAAAGTTCTTTTCCGATGCTGTCGTATCTGCCAGACTCCTGCCAGAGACTTGCCGGCATAACAACCGGGAACTGTACTTCCTGTCCATCAATCGCATCCATCTCTTCGCGGATGATCTGCTCGATCTTTCTTGTGATTCTCTTAAGTGGCATATAAGAAGAGTAAATTCCGTTTGCCACATTTTTCATGTAACCGCCACGGATCATAAGTGCGTGGCTGTCTACCTGACAATCCGCCGGTCTTTCCTTAAATCTGTCACCTACTAATTTTTCTAATTTCATAAAATCCTTTCTCCTTTTCTTGTTTTTTTGAATTAGATAATTGCGAAACTCATGAGAACGTAAATTGAATTTTGAACAATTAAAAGAAGATTATGACGAGTTTTGCAATTATCTATTTTTTCGAAGCATTAAAAAAGCCCCAAGCCAATATGAAAATATCAGCTTAGGGCGAACTATCTGTCCGTGGTACCACCTAACTTCGGCAAAACCGCTCTCACGCATACAGGAAACCTCCGATATGCCAGCTCTGTAACGGGAGCTCCCGATGAAGCTTATTAATGAATCCGCGCTGCTTTTCAACATCTGATGCAGATTGCGGCTACAATATCCACGTTCACTTCACGCTCAAAGACAGGTTCCGTTTTCATCATGAAAGGCTCGCACCGACCGCCTTCTCTCTGCACATCATAGGAAACGTACTAACTCTTATCATCGCTTTCACATAATTATCAGCTATAGACTCACTCATAATTATCACTTTTCATGCTATGTTGGAGAATAGCACTTTTTTCCCCCGAAGTCAACTATATTTCTGACAAAATCGGCTGTTTGTTCTGTCAATGCAATTTATCAGCACTTTCATCCTGATTCGTTTATCGTTTCAACCCTATCTCAGATAAAACCGGTAACTTGTCTCCGTGTGATAGGTATCTCCCGCTTTCACCACCGGTGACGGAAAATCCGGTTCATTCACCGCATTTGGATAAAACTGGGACTCCAGACAAAATGCACTTCTGTCGTGATAGGATGCACCACCTTTTCCGGTCTGCTCTCCGATAAAGTTTCCTGCATAAAACTGTACACCACAGCAGTCAGTTTCCGCTTCTAAGGCAATTCCACTCTCCCGGCAGTATGCGTTTGCCATAATCTTTTTCTCACCTGGTCTGCCGAGAACATAATTGTGATCGTAACCGCCTGTAAAATGAAGCTGTTCAAAATCTGCCCTGATATCCTGTCCAATCTGTTTTTCTGTTCGGAAATCCATCGGCGTTCCCTCCACCGATGCAATCTCTCCTGTCGGAATCGCACTTGAATCCACGACTGGCGTATAGGCATCTGCGAAAATCTGCAATACCTGTCCTTCAATACTTCCACTCTCGTGACCATTCAGATTAAAATAGGAATGATTCGTGCAGTTCATAACCGTATCTGCATCCGCTTTTCCATTATATACAATATGCAGTGTATCATCATCTGCAATCGTGTATGTAACGGTAATCTCCATGTTGCCCGGGAATTTCTGCTCTGTCTCTGAACTGTAGTGATAAAATGTGATGCTATTGTCCGTGTGTTCTCTCACTTCCCAGATGACCGTGTTAAACCCGTTTTTTCCACTGTGGAGATTATTATGATTCTCATTCTCGTCAATCCTGTACTCTTTTCCATTGATCGTAAACCGGCTGTCTTTGATACGATTTCCGTTTCGTCCGATAATCGCCCCAAAGTAACTGATATGTTCCTCATATCCAGTCACGTTATCATACCCAAGTACAAGGTCTTTCTGTACCCCTGCCTTGTCCGCAAATAAAAGAGAAACCAGTGTTGCACCGTAGTCTGTCACCTTAATCGTTGTGTTGTTTTTATTCTCCAACACATATAACGAGGCTTCTTCCCCTCGCTTTGTTACACCAAAATTCACTTTTTCCATGCTGCTCTTCTCCTTTTCTATGTAGTCTGGCAATACGCCTGACCTGTTAAAATTGTTAATGATTACCGCAACATTTTCTTTTGCCCTATGCAATCAATCTGAAAATCTGCAAATAATTACATATTCCCCAATATTTTATATAAAATTTTATAAAGTGATGCTGCCTCTTCCTGGTCAAGACAGACGCACCCACCAACTTTTTGTGGAATTTCCACTGCTTTATCTCTTAACTTTTCGCCTTCTGCGGTGAGCGTGACGATCAAAACTCTCTCATCCTCTTTTGCCCGGTTTCGTTTCACCCAGCCTTTTTGTTCCAGCTTTTTTAAAACCGGGGTGAGTGTTCCGGAGTCGAGGTACAGATGTTCCCCAAGCTCCTTCACATTCATCTCCTTATGCTCCCACATGACCATCATTGTAATGTACTGTGTGTAAGTCAGATCCAGTTCATCCAGATATGGCTTGTACTTTTTTACAATTTCTTTTGATACTGCATACAATGGAAAACAAAGCTGTTTCTCCAGTTTCAATGCATCGTATTTTTCCATATTGTCATCCTGTTGCCCTTACTGTGGTAAGCGCCGCTTTCTTTTATTATAACTGTTTTTTAATAAATTCTACAATATTTTCTTTTGGAGCGAAACCTACCTGTGTATCGACCTTTTCACCCTTTTTCAATACGACAAGTGCCGGGATATTCATGATTTTGTACTGCATTGCGAGATCCGGGTTCTCATCAACATCTACATTGAAAAAGTTTACTTTTCCTGCATATTCCTCGGAAACCTCCTCCAATACAGGTGCTAACATTTTACATGGTCCACACCATGTAGCAGAAAAATCAATGACTGCTACCTCACTTGCTGTTACTTCATTAAATTCGTTCTGTGAAATTTTCTTTACCATAATTTTTTCTCCTTCTTATCATTTACTTTGATAGGCGTTTGCGAAACTCTTCATAATCTTCTTTCAATTGTTCAAAATTAACAAAATTTTCGAAAACACGCTTTCGCTACGTGTCGCTGGTAACGGTACTAAGAAGCCAGTCACAACGATTGTTGTACCTGCCTTCAAGTACCGACCGCTCCCCAGTGTTTTCTCAAGCTTTTGTTAATTTTTCACAATTCAATTTAGGTTTCTAGGAGTTTCGCAATTGTCTAATTTACTTTGAAATAGGTATTTGCATTACTGCTTTGTCTGGCGTTTTTTCTCTGCCAGATATGCAACTGCTGAAAGTGCGGCTACATTGCCCTCTCCTGCAGACTTGATATACTGGTACGGTGCACCGACCGCGTCGCCACAGGCAAAACAACCTGCAAGATTTGTGCGCATCTGACGGTCAACCGCAATATGATTGTCCTCTATTTTAAGTCCTGGCACTAACTGTGCAGGAGAAACACTTTCTCTTAAAAAAAATACTCCATCCACATCATATCGGTTCCGGTCTGTCACAAGTTCCTGAACCTTTAATGATCCCTCGACGGACACTGGCTTTTCCCTCAAAACTTCGACGGAATCTGCCACATTGACATCGGCTTCATACATTGGAATATAATAAACTTTGTCTGCCATCTCCGCCATAAAGTCGGCTTCCGCTTCCTCCTTCGGAGAAAAACCGATAATCGCTGCCGTTTTTCCTCTGTATAAAGGTGCATCGCAGGTGGCACAATAGCTGACGCCTCTGCCTAAAAACTGCTCCTCACCCGGATATGCCTTTGCAGTGCTGACTCCGGTTGCAAGAATGACTGTCTGTGCCTCATAGTTTGTTCCATTTCCCTGCAAGGCAAAATACTCGCCCATCGCGTAAACTGCGTTGATCTTATCTTCTGTGATCTCAATATCCATCGCTTTTAAATGTGCTTCATAAGCAGCTTTCAGTTCCTCACCGCCAATGTCTGGCAAGCCGAGATAATTCTGAATTGTATGCGCTTTTTCCACTTTCAGGCTCAGATTTTTATTTCCAAATAAGATAATCTTCTTATTACGGATTCTTGCCGTGATCGCAGCTTCCAATCCCGCCGGTCCGGTACCTATGATTGCAATATCATACCGTTCCATCTCTACCTCCATTCCTGTTATAAATACTTTGTTCCAGAATATTCTGTTTCTTCATTGTGATAATAAGCATTTGTTCATATTGCCCCAAATTAAATTGTGTACAATTTTTTGATAAATAGATTGTACACAATTTATTTTCTTTTGTCAATATAGTTTTTGTACTTTTTCTTTTATTATTCCTCAAAAAAGAATCAGTCCTCTCCCGGTATCTGCTTCTTCCCATTCCTTTATCCTGTCAGTCTCTCATAGACCGCTTCTGCAAATCTGCGATGACTTTCCTCGTCCATATGTTCCCTGTCCCTGCTGCTTGGCTCTGCAACATCCGATGCAGCAAGGAAATCAATCCCATGCTTTTTTGCAATTCTGCTGTAAACCGTTTTTAACTGTCTGGATGTCTCCATTGACTGTTCATCAAACTCCGGATCATATTCCGGTTCCCATACTTTTTCTCCGAGAAGGATCGGTGAGACCAGAAGAATCTTAATATGCTCTCCCGCCTGTCTGATCTGCCCGATGAGTTTCTCCACTCCGAGACCGATCACCTCTGCCGAGGCATGATAATAGGATTTGCAGTCATTTGTCCCAAGCATCAGAACAACCTGATCGATCGGTGCGTGGCTTTCTAATAAAACAGGTAATAAATCACTGCCCTTTCTGTTCTTACGAAGTTCATCCTCGAAAACTGTCGTCCGTCCGCAGAGTCCTTCCTCTACAATACGGCAGTCCTGCTCCTTTAACTTCTGCTGTAATATTCCTGTCCAGCGGATATTTTCTTTATACCGTTCTTTTGTTCCGGGGATTAAACCATATGTGTTGGAATCGCCAAAGCATAAAATTTCTCTCATTATTATTTCCTACTATTTCTATATGTTTTATATGATACAGATTATAATATGGAATCAGATATCTGTCAAGAAAGAATAAAGTATCTTTATAAGTACGACCTTCAACAACATTATAATGAACAAAAACATTAAAAACCGAAGTCAGCATAATCCTCCGGCAAAAATCTGTGATAAATAATGTGACATCCCTCATCTTTAAAGCAATAGTAATACGGGTCTTCTCCATCTCCTTCAAAGCGGATCATAAGATCAAACTCTCCATTATCCATCGGCTCCATCTGAACCTGCTTTCCCTTTGAGAGGAAAAGATCTTTCACCTGCTGCATCGTACAGCCGTGTTTTCCGACCAGCTCTACTAACTCCCGGATAAACTCATTCGGCTTCATATGCTCATGCACATATTCTGCGCCCTGCTCCGGTATATGGAAACAAAAGCGATCCCCTTTATGAGAGACCAGTACATTCCCCAGTTTTTCCTTTGTATATGCACCAAATCCTGTCAGGATCTTTTTCATCTCCTCTGCATCCGCCTCTGTCTCAAAAAAGTGATCCAGGGAGCTGAGCGGATAATACAAACGAATCTCCTCTTTGCGGTATCCAAGTTTCGCCTGCTCCTCCTTGATCACATCAATAATACTGTTTTCTAACCGATGATACATCATATATCCTCCTTGCTTTTCGAACAAAATGTCTGGCGAAAAAAATCCCGCCAGACATTTTTTATTCCTTATAATTATCATTTACATATTTCTGAATGGCCGGACTGTCTTCCGGCATACGGCATCCCACAATATATTCTCCGTGATTGTCCGTGCTTCTGATCACCACGCCTTCCATGGTGCGTTCCTCTTTTACTGGAAAATCCGGAATATCGAGTACCAGCTGTGTTCCTTTAAGTTCCGCAAAATCGTCTGATGCTGCTGCAAATGCAAAGCCATTCGCACTGACATTGACCATTTTTCCGCGATATGTTTTATCCGTATCTTTTCTCGTGATCGTACAGGAATTTGCGATCGGCATTCTCGGATATTTTCTTCTGTTTGCAATAACAGGTGTTGTTTTTACCACTAAATGGCAAACATCTCTTCCCTGCTCATTTTCCACGTTTGCCAGAACATCCGTCCAGTTGTAAAGGACATTATCAACCACGATCTGAATATCATATGGTGTCTTTTCCCGGATACGGTTCAGTGCCTCCCGGTCCATCTGAAGCCATAACTCGCTGCCACTCTGTCTTACGACTTTTCCATGATACTCTTCCCGTGTTTCTCCTTTTCTGACCAAAACACAATGCATCTGCGGTTTGACATCCTGAATACCCATAAAGCCGCCGACACCTAGTTTTTCCATCATATCCTGAACAACGGTCTCGATCTTATTCACATTGCGTGAGGACTCATCGTATTTGTTCAGCATTGTCTTTGTTGCGCCATCTGCACTTCCAATGCTGTCTGTCATGGCATTCATGACATTACAGATTCCCTCCATATTGGAAACCATCTGATGGTTGGATTCTTTTACATCCTGCATTGCGGAATCAATGACACTCAGATGTTGTTCAAGTTCCGCTGCATCTTTTGCAATTCCTGACACACTCTCGTTGACCACTGCAACTTTTTCAGAGGTCTCCTGGATCAGATCGATGGTCTGTCCGATAGAATCTGTCATCTTAACGGAAGTAGTTCCAAGATTTGCGAGTGCCTCCATGATACGGCTCGAAGACTCCTGCGTCTCTGTACTTAAGTTCCGGATCTCATCTGCTACGACTGCAAATCCTTTTCCTGCATCTCCTGCTCTCGCTGCTTCGATCGATGCGTTCAATGCCAGCAGATTCGTCTGGGAGTTAATGGATTCAATGGTGCTGACTTCTGTTTTCACACGCTCGAACTCTTTCTGGAATTCTGAGAGGATCGTCTCAACTTCGTCGGACAGCTTTGCCATCAGCATTGTTGTCTCTGCCACTCTGGATAATTCTCCGGAGCTTTCATTTGCATGGTCTGCGGATTCGTTCATCAGAGTGACCATCTGTTCCATCAGGGATGCCATGCGTTCCACCTGCTCATTGATGTTGGTCGTCATGTCCATCGAGGACATTGTCTTATCATGAAGGACGTTATTGTTCTGCGTCAGTTCACTCATTCCCTGCACAACTGTCGTGGAACTCTGTCTGTTTTCATCCTCTAATTCCCTGACAACCGTAACTCCGTCCATGATCTGATTACCGGCACCTTTTACCTGCTCAACAGTCGTAACCACCCGCTCTAAATCCGCTTTGATGGAATTGGTCAATGCACCGTCTGACTCATTCAGATGGTCGATCGACACAACATAACAGATATAACAAAGTATGATACAGGATGCCTGCAATGTGTAATCATTCACATTGGATGCACTGTTCATTCCGTTCATAAATTTATGTACACTGCTGGCAATACTGATCACTAATGTACCAATGCCACATTGCACCATATACGTCCTGTCTTTGAACAAAACCAGCATACTCGTCAGAGGAAATATATACATAAACGACAGTATCGATTCACTTGTACAGACAACAAATGCATAAAACACACCATACCCGACCGCAACAATAAATTTATAATACTGCGTTGCTGCTCCCTGCAGACGGAGTACCACCACTCCAAACAAAAACGGGATCCAGCAGATCGCCATAAACATTGCATAGTAAGGCAGCGTATGTAATCCCTTTGCCGTATCTGACGTGTACGACAGTGAAAGGATCAATGACAATGCCATCCAGACATTGCGTGCCTTTTTGTTTGCCTTCATCTTAAATACTTGTGCATCGTATTCCATTCCCTTTATCCCCGCTTTCACACTGACAAAAGCTGTTTTTCAGCTATTTGTTTTTTTCCTGCTCTTCTTTTGCATTGTCGAGTGCGATCAGTTTTGAAATGATCTCCTCACAGATCTGTGTCACATTCTTGCCATCTGTTGCCACCGTAATATCCGCAACTGCCTCATAACGCTCTTTTCGTTTATCCATCAGACTGCTGATGAACTCCACATTCATATGATCATTCAAAATCGGACGCTCGTCACTGTCCTTGACACGCTCATAGATAGTCTCAGGTTTCGCTGTCAGTAAAACAACACGGCCATTTTTCTTCATATGATCTGTGTTCTCTTCCCTCATGACAACACCACCACCGCAGGAAACGATCGTCTGCTTTCTCTTCTGCAGCTCGATCAGTGTATTGCTCTCTAAGTTACGGAAATAAGCTTCCCCATACTCATCAAAAATTTCTGAGATAGACATACCCTGTTTCTCCACGATCATCTGATCCATCTCGACACGATCCATCTCAAGCTTATCCTTCAGTTCTCCTGCGATCGTGCTCTTTCCGGCTCCCATGAAACCGATCAGGAAAATATTGTAATCAAACAGACTCTTTGCCTGGATCCTGCGGCTGTTCTTCATGATATATTTGAAAATATCAAGAATCTCTTCCTCGAACTCATTGTCGCCAAGTTTTTGTGCCAGTGCATCCGTCTGCTTCTTCTCCTGCTCCGGCTGTAAAATCGGGATACCGGTTGCCTTCTTATAAGAAATGATCTCCTGGATATGAGACATTCTGACTGCAAGCTGCTCTATAATAATATCATCACATTCTCCGATTTTTTCACGGATCTCCTCAATTCTGTCCATCGTTTTGCTAATCTCCTCGCTGTATACATATTCTATCGTAAAACCACTGTCTTTTTACAATTTCTGCTCTCAGTATAGCAAGTTCGGAAACATTGCGCAAGAAAAATATTTTAGTACACTAAAGCGGAAATAATCGCCTTTTTTCATACCAAAAAAGCCATTATTTCCGCTCTGCGAACATGATTTGG
>OGYH01001975.1_pt1 | contig 17638 bp, 20 predicted proteins | sample 1576511 | NCBI WGS metagenome assembly OGYH01 (sample SAMEA3541522, study PRJEB24748) | human gut metagenome | biome: human gut; feature: human-associated habitat; material: faeces | place: China | collected 2012
ATGTTGAACTTCTAGGTGCTAAAGCCCTTCCCATCCTGTTGGTAATTCTAATGCAAATCCTAAAGGTACCATTGCTCTCTCATTTAAAGGTACAAAAATATCTTTACATGCATAAACATCTATCCAGTTTCCTTTACTTATTTTTTTAAGCTTAGTTGCACCTTCAAAATATTTTATCCTTATTTTCATAGTTTATATCATCCTTTCAAATATTATAAGTAATTTTATCATATAAAAGGATTATAATAAAAGTAAAATAGACTTATTTATCATTTTACCTTTACATAATCCTTTTCTTTTATCTTGAATGGCGCTTTACTCTATTAACAACTATTATATTCTCTTCTTGCAACTCATCATTAATAGTTACTTCATTCCATTGAATATATGTTGGCTTTTCAAAATATTTTCTATTAACTATTTCTATTACTCTATAGCTACCTTCAGATAAATTATCAAAAATAACAACTCCATTTTTATCTGTAACTTTAGAACTAATAAACTTAGGTGATAATCCATTTAAAGCATATAAATTTATTTTTGCATCGGAAATGTTGCTTCCATTTCTATCACCTAACTTTGACACAACTCTAATTTTTCCTTTTATTTCTACATTTCTTTTTTTCTTCATATAGTAACTTTTATTATATGATATATTTTCATTTAAATATTCTTTTAGATTATTTTTATCTTCCTCATTTGATTTATTTTTGACTAGCTTACTTTCACTTAATTTATTTTCACTTGATTCATTTTCATTTGCATCATAAGTATCACCTACAATTCTTGCTCCTTGAAGCTCTAAACTAAATCCATTATCTAAATTATAAGTTTTACTTTCCTTTTTATCTTTATTTTCTGAAACATTAGCTTCTTCATTAGTATATTCAAAGTTATCATTTATATTGTTTTCATCTATATTGCTTTCATCAACTTTAGTAGCATTTACTTCAATTATTGTTTTGTTTGAATTTGATAATGCTCCATTTCCTATTATAGAATCATCATCTATTGATTTATATTCTGATTCTAATTCATTATCAAAATCATCCTCTATCTTGATACGCATAAAAACCTCCTTAAAGCATATATTTACATAATACGCATTAGAATGTTATTTTGTGAATGAAATTTATAATTTTTTAATATAATTTTACCTTTGCCTCTAATAAAAAAGACACTAAGCAATATAACCTTAGTGCCTAAAAAGAATTATTTATTTTTAACCTTACTTAATTTCGTTAATATAATATTTAAAACTACACCTACTATTGCAGCAAGACTTAATCCAGATATACTAACTGTTTCAGTAATTTGAATACTAATTGCATTAGGTAAAAAATTACCTGATAAACCTACTATTAATATTGATGCCATTACTATGATATTAAATATATTAAACTCAACTTTTTCTCTTTTTATTGTTTTAAATCCAACAATTGCAATCATAGAAAATAATATTAAGCTTATTCCTCCCATTACAGGTTGTGGAATTGTTCTTATTACAGCTCCAAACTTAGCTATAAAACTTAATAATATTGCAAATACTGCAGTTAATCTTAATATTACAGGATTGTAATTTTTAGTCATAGCTAATACTCCTGTATTTTCACCATATGTTGTATTTGCTGGACCACCTATTAATCCTGCCACTAGTGTAGCAACTCCATCACCTAATAATGTTCTATTTAATCCTGGATCTTCAATAAAATTCTTTCCAACAACTTCTCCATTTGTTGTTATATCACCTACATGTTCCATAAAAACTGCTAAAATTACTGGTGCTATTATAGCAATTGCTCCCATATCAAATTTAGGTAATGTGAAACTTGGTATAGCAATTAAACTTGCATTTTGAATTTCAGTTGTAGATACCTGTCCTAAAGCCAAACTAATTACATATCCAATTACTACTGCTATTAAAATAGCTACTTGAGATAAAAAACCTTTATTAAACTTTTTTATTGCTAAAACTATTGTTAATGTTATAGTTGCTATTATTACACTTACTATAGTATTTTTATCACCAGAAGCAATTTGTGTTACTCCTGTCATATCTAATGCTGTTGGAATTAAGTTTAATCCTATTACTATTATCATAGGTCCTACTACTTGAGCTGGTAATATCTTTTTAATTTTATCTAATCCAAATTTTTTTATTAAAAAAGATATTGCTATGTAAATCAATCCTACTACTATAATTCCACCTTGTGCATATCTTAAATCACCATTATATTTTTCCGAAACTGCTACTATTACTGGTATAAATGCAAATGATGATCCTAAAAATACTGGAACTTTCCCCTTAGTACATAAATGAAACATTAGTGTTCCGACACCTGCTGAAAATAAAGCTACTGATGGATCAAGGCCAGTTAAAATTGGTACTAAAACCGTTGCACCAAACATTGCAATTAAATGTTGCATTGCAAGAATAATTTTCATTACTCCATCCTTAATACTTTTCTTTTCCTGTAATAATTCACCTGTATATTGTGCCATTATAACACCCTCCCTATTTCTTTTTAAGGAGAATAAAAATTCCCCCTTGCAGCCTCTCTGGACTGTTATTAAAGGTAAAAAAAATACTTCTTACATTCAGTAAGAAGTTATAGTTATCCTATAAAAATTAATACTACAAACTTTTGAAACTTACCGAACTCTCTGTTTCGACTTAAAGCTTTTTTGTTATTATATACCCTTTTAATAAAAATATCAAGAAATATATTTTTGTAATTTGTACATACTAAAAATGATTTAATAAAAAATTAATTATAAGAAATATCTATAGGAAAGGGTGATTTATGTATGTCAAAAAAATTTTTTTATTTAATGTCATTTATATTATTATTTTTATTAACTTTTCAAAATGTAAATGCTTATTGTAAAGATGATAATAAGGATAACTCTAATAAAAAAGTTGTTTATTTAACATTTGATGATGCTCCTGGTGGAGATGTTACACGAAAAACATTAGATATACTAAAAGATGAAAATGTCCCAGCAACATTTTTTATAATAGGAAATCAAATAAAAGGACAAGAAGATATAATAATACGTATGAAAGATGAAGGCCATAGTATAGGCTTACATAGTTTTACTCATGAAAGAAATAAACTTTATGGAAGTTGTGAAGGCTTTATTAATGAAATGACTCAAGTTCAAAAAGCTCTTTATGATGTTACTGGTGAAAATTACTATATTTTAAGATTTCCTTTTGGAACTAATAATAGTACTTATAAAATAAGTACTGAAATGGCTAATACCGTTCATTCCCATGGTTTTAAAATATATGATTGGACCCAAGATACATTAGATGGTGCAAATCCAACTTCATCTCCAGATACAATTTTAAAGAGAGCTATTTCTACAAATGACAATGTTGTTGTATTAATGCATAATGCTCCAGCAAATAAAACTACCGCTCAAGCTATTAGAGGGATAATTAAATATTATAAAAGTCAGGGATATACATTTAAAAAAATAACTATGGATACACCTGAAATTTATCATGTAATAAAAAGATAATAAAAATATATTGCAGACTACATTAAAAATTAATCTGCAATATATTTATTTAAATATTAAAATTCTAAAGCTATTTCTTTTCTTAATGGTCTTACTACCATAATTGTAAATAATGTTATAAGTAAAATTCCTTTTATTATGCTTGAACTACTAACGCTCCACCATATTCCATTTATACCTAATAATTCTATATTAAATAAAAGCATTGCTAAAGGTACTCTTAATCCAGTAAAAATAATACCTATTATTGATGGAGTAATTGTTTTTCCCATTCCATAAAAAGCTCCATTAGTTGTTATTTCAATACACATAAATAATTGTGAATACCCTAAAATTCTTAAATAATCTGCTCCTTGCTTAATAGCTTCAGTCTCATTTATAAATATTGAAAAAAGCTTTTCTCCAAAAACTATTAAAACTATTGTTGTGAATAAACCTAGTATACAAGAAATTAAAAGAGTGCTCTTATATCCCTTTAAAACTCTATCCATTCTTTTAGCTCCATAATTTTGTCCAACAAATGCTGTTAATGCACTTGCAAATCCACCTGCTGTCATCCATGAAATAGACTCTATTTGTGATCCAACTTTTTGAACTGCAATTGCTACTGGTCCTGCAACAGCTACTATTCTGCCTATTAGCATAGCAAAGAATGTAAATAAACAATTTTGAATTGCTGTTGGTCCACCATATTTACATATATTTTTAATATATTTTAAATTAATAAATTTCTTATTATACAAATTGAAATTATACCCATTTTTTATAAATACATATATAAATATAATAGTAACCAACAATTGTGATAATACTGTAGCTAATGCTGCTCCTTTTACCCCTAGTGGACTAACCTTACCTATTCCAAATATTAAAATTGGATCTAGAACTATATTAACTATTAATCCTATTGTATTTACTATAAATGGAGTTTTACTATTGCCTGATGCTGTAAATATTCCAGTAAACTGTGGATTTAAAAATGCACATATCATACCTAATGCAATAATAATTAAATAATCTAATGACATTTTTATTATTTCTACATCACCTAAATTAAAAAATCCAATAAGCTCTTTCTTAAATAAAATTAATATAACTGTATATACTATAGCCATTATTAAAGCTAAGGTTATACTACTATATATATATGAATTCCTTTCACATTCATCATTTTTTCCTATAGATTGAGATACTCCAACTTCTGCCCCTGTTTTAGTAATTAATACTAATGAATTACCGAACCATGAGAAAAATCCTGCTGTTCCTATTGCTGCAACTGCTGCACTTCCAGCCTTTCCTATCCATATCATATCAACAAGATTATATGCCATTTGAATAAATGAAGTTCCTAATATAGGTAACGATAATGTTATTAATGTTCCTATAATGTTTCCTGATACTAAATCAACTCTTTTTTTCATTTGTAATTGCCCCACCCTCAATTTTAGCAATAAAATAGAAGCAATAAAAACTTATCACTTCTATTTTATTAATTAATAATTAACTTTATTTTAATATGTAAAAGCAATATTTTATTCATTGCTTTCTTTATTTTCCTTTTTATCTTTTATTAAAGTTGCTGTTAACGCAGTAGAAGCTGCTAATAAAATAACTAATTTGCTTAATTTTTTTAAATTCATAAAACTTCCCCTTTTTATAAACAATAATTTTATTAATTTACTTAAATTGATTAATATTGCTATTATATTTATATCCTGCTGATTCTAATCTTCCTATAATTTCTTCTTTAGTTATATCAAAATCATCACAAAGTAAATCTATATTACTATAAAAATCCCTTAATTTCATATTAATCATACTAACTAATATATTAGGATCCATTTTTAATAATGCTTCTCTATCCATTTCTTCCTCCTTATTTGTATTTTAAATACATTTTCCATATTTTCCTCATAATTATATTGTATATAAAAATAAACTAAAGTACATACTTTTTTAGTACTTTAGTTTATTTTATTTATATATTAAATATATTTTTTACTTTCCATTTCCAACTGGATTCATTTCTGTAACTTTTGCTACCTTTGTTTTTTTTGCATTTTGAAAATTATCATTTTCCCAAGTAGCTTTTTGACCTTTCTTAGCCATAATAACACCTCCACTAAATATTTATATATTTAGTATTAACAGCATATACTATTTTATTCTATTTCTTACTTTTTGGAGTTTCTGGATCTAAAAATGAATATTTTTCTCCGTCCTTTTCCCATCCTAAAATTGAATTCATATTAACATTTGCTGCAGCCTTAAAGATTGACTTATCAACATCATTAAAGTTTTTCTTTAATTCAGCTATCATATGTTTTATTTCATGTCTCTTGTTTCCTATTTTTTCAGCAGCAACCATACATGCACAGTTAAGAGGCCATAATCCTGTATATTTTATAAATCTCTTTATAGCTTCTTCTTCTACATAATAAAGTGGTCTTATTAATTCTATTCCTTCAAAATTATCTGCTTTTAGCTTTGGCAACATTGTTTTAAAGTTTCCAGCATAAAGTACATTTAACATTGTTGTTTCTATAACATCATTATAATGATGACCTAATGCTAATTTATTGCACCCTAACTCCCTAGCCTTATTGTAAAGTGAACCTCTTCTCATTCTTGCACAAAGATAACAAGGATAATCTTTAGCTTTTTCATCAATTATTTCAAATATCTTAGATTCATAAATATGTACTGGAATGTTTAAATGCTCACAATTTTCTATTAATAAATCTTTTATTTGTGGATGATATCCAGGATCCATAGCAATGAATTCAACATCAAAATTTACTTGACCATGCTTCTTTAATTCTTGAAATAACTTAGCCATTAATAATGAATCTTTTCCACCTGATATTGCAACAGCTATTTTATCTCCTTCTTCTATTAATTGATAATCCTTAACAGCCTTTATAAATTTAGACCATATTGGCTTTCTATATCTTTTAACAATACTTCTTTCTATTTCTTCAAGAGTTTTTTTAGCTTCTTCTGGAATTATTCTCTCACATCCACTACCTGCTATACTACTCATATCTATCACCTCGTATTTTTAATAACAAAACTTATTGTACTTAAATTATCTAATAAAAGCAATAATGTGAACTACTTTGATTTTAGTCTAAAAAAGATTGTATTAAAAAATAATACACCCTAAAAATTAGTTTCTCCTAACGCTGGAACATGATCAAATTCTATTTTTTTCCCTTTGTAAGTAAATTTTACTCCATCAATCCAATCACCAGAATAATTTTTTTGAAGTAAATTATTTATTAATGTATATTGAGTTATATCTCCTCCAGTAGAGCCAGCAAAATAATTATTATACCAATTTACTCCTTTATAATTTGCTATTGGTGTATCTCCTGCATTATTTCCAATTTCATTTAAGTCAAAAACAGCTATTTTCTTTCCATTTACCTCTTTAATTTCAGTAAGTGTTATTGGCAAGCCACTAAATGCTTTTTCACTTAATGTATTTGCTAATATTGTTAATTTATTCTTTAATGAATCATTTTTATTTATTTCAACTTCTCCAAGATAAATTTCTTGCCCTTCATTTGCATCTTTAGAATATAATTTAAATACTTCTGTTTTAACTTGTGTATTTGTTTCTTCCTCTTTATTGTTAGTATCTTTTTTATTAACTTCTTCACTACTATTTTCTATATCATCTTTTTTATCATCTTTTTTATCATCTTTTTTATCATCTTTTAATTCACTTTTTGATTCATCTTTTACTTCATTACTCTTATTTGTTTCTTCAACTTCAGTATTATTTTTATTATTAGATATGTTTGATTTTTCACATCCATAAATAGCTGTACTCATAATGCATATCATAGCCATAGCTATTATATTTTTTAATTTTAAATTTCTCATATCTTTTCCTCCAACTATATTGTTTTATTTGAAGTTAAAACCTACATCCTTAGCTTCATGGGAATCAGAGCCATAAACCATATTTATATTATTTTTAATTGCTAATTCATATAATAATCCGCTTGGGTAAATTTCTCCACAAAACTTTTTTCTTAATCCTGCAGTATTATAATCAAATTCATAACCTTTATTCTTAACATTTCTTATTATTTCTTTAAATATTTCATAATTTTTATAATCTATAGGATATATTTTATTAAATATTCTAATTAAAGTAGGATGGCCTATTCTCTTAGGTTTATATTTTCCTAAATTAGTTTTTATTCCCTTTAATAAGGTATTATAATACAAATTATATATTTTTTCTACACTTCCAATATCACTTAATAAAGCTTCAAATGATTCAAGACAATCAAAAGCATAATACTTTCCATTATACCTTCCAATATGAACAGATAAAATTGCATCATCTAAATATTGGCCATACTCATTAAGCATATTAGTAGTAAATTCTTCTCTACCATCTAAATAATCTACTTCTAACCCTACATTTATTTTAATTTTATTTTTATATTTTTCTTTATAATAATTTGCTTCTTTAAAATATTCATCTATTTCTTCTATTCCTGGAGATGATGTTTCTAAAAAATCTGAACTTGCACCTTCTAATACTATTCCCTTTGGCATAGGCATATGTTCAGTAAATGTAATTTCTTCTATTTCTTCTTCTATTGCCTTTTTTATATAACTCTCAAAACTGTCATTACTTCCATGAGGACAATAATGGCTGTGTATATGACCATCCCTTTTTACATTCATTTTTATTTTCCCCGCTATCTATTTAAATTTATTTAACTCATAATCATTTTATTAAAAATTCCTAAACTCATTACTTTTATGTTTTCTTTTTTAGCTTTTTCTAAAATTTCATTAATTTTAGAATGTGGTTGATATACTATTAAATCAACACTTTCTTCTTCAATGTTATTTAAAATATTTCCACCATTAAGTTTTATCTTTCTAATTACTCTTTCCTTAATTACATCATTATGTATAAGTAATACTATATTTTTTTTAAAAATATTTATTGATTCACTAATATTTTTACTTACATTTATATTTAATATATCTTCATCTATAAAATTCTCTTTATTTTTTCTCTTACATTCTAATATTTCTTTAAAATCATTTGTTGTAATTATTTCACACCCTAAAATTTTAGCTTTTCTTAATTTGCTACCTGGCTTTTCACCAACAATTAAAATATCACATTTTTTAGTTACTATACTTTCCACATTAGCTCCAGCTTGTCTTGCAAGCCTCATAAGTTCACTTCTTACTAAAAACCCTCTTCCTGTAAATACTATATTTTTACCCTCCAAAACTTCGCTTGCTGCCTTAAAATCCAACGTTCTATAATCTATTATCGACATCTTTATCATTCCTTAATTCAAACTAAACACTTTTTCCTTTGTGCCTTTTAATCATTTAAATTATATTATATCATTTTTCTAATATAAAAATATTAAAAAATTATATAAATACTATCAATAATCCTATAAATAACAAAATCAGCAGAATTTTTCTGTAAACTGCACCCTGTCTACTTGATAGGGTACAACTCACTATTAATTCTACTGATTTATTTTTCAAATATATTTATTTTAAATGTTATTCTACAAGAAAATCATAAAATAATTTTCTTTCTATTCTAATGTCTTGTTCAAAATTAAAGAAATCATCTTTATCATATTTTTCCTTTATTAATTTAAGAACATTTGTATTTCCACCATAATATTCTTGTTCATAAGTTTGTGATTTATCATTTATTTCAAAGCAAGGAAAATTAATAAAAGCTCCTTCTGTTATTGTTTTTATGTATTTTAATTTTTCTACTAACCATCTTCTATTAACTAAAGTAAATCTGGCATCTTCCCAAACTGATTGGAAACCTAATATAAAATTAGCATTTCTATGATAAAATGCAGTATTATCATTTTTAACTTCTTTTATTACTCCTCCTAAACCATAAAGTGTAATTGCTGCGTATTTTGAGCCTTCTGCCCTTTCTTCAATTATTTCTAATAATTCTGCAATTTCTTCCCTATTATAATCTTTATAAACAAATCTACCAGCGCTTTTATATTTTTCGAATTCTGGGTGACTATCTTGTATTATTCTATTTGCTTCTAATATACTTATATATTCTAATTTATAAATCCCCTCTGATACAATATCCTTTATAGGTCTTAATATATCATTAGCTAATTTTTTATCTCCATAAATTAGCCCTACTATTTTAGCTCCTCTTCCTCTTTCTAAACAGTTATAAGATACTAACTTAAAATTAGCTCTTTTATCTAATGTTTTATATAATTCTTGCCACTTTTCTATTAAATCAATATTTTCTTCAATATCTATATTAGTAAAATCAATATTTACTAATGTAACATTTTCTACTTTAGATGGCAAATTAAATGTCATAGAAGTAACTATACCAAAATTTCCACCGCCACAACCTCTTAGCGCCCAAAATAAATCTTCATTTTCCTCCTTATTACAAATTACAAGTTCTCCATTACAGTTTATTAGCTCAACTTCAACAAGTCTATCACAACCAAGACCTAATAACCTAGATGAATATCCCCATCCGCCTCCTAATGTAAATCCAACTACACCTACTGTTGGGCATCCTCCACCTGGAAATGGATATCCTCTTTTTCCTGTAACTTCATATAATTCTCTATTTTTAACTCCACCTTGAATCTTTATTTTTGAATTTTCCTCATCAATATATATCTTGTTCATCTTGCTTACATCAATTACTACTATATCATTTCCTGTAGAATATCCTTCATAATGATGACGTCCACTTCTTATTCTTACTGAAAGTGAATTTGTTTTTGCAAATATAATTGCATTTCTAATATCTTCTTCACATTCACAATATACAATGACTAATGGATACTTTTCTATAGCCCTATTCCAACCTTTTCTTTCCTCTTCATATTCAAAATCTTCTCTTGTAATAACTTCACCAGTTAATTCTCTATAATCATAGTTAATCATTATTTCACCTCATTATTGTTCATCAAAAAAATTACCATGCTATTGTTGTTTTATTTTTTGAATTTTTACACGGAAGCTTAAATTCAAAAAATCTTAAGTTTTTGCCTCTAGGTGAAAACCTATCACATACTATATGTAATATATATCCCATTGAAAATCCTAATGCTAAATAAGTATCACCTATAAAATATACACAACTACAAAAAGCAAGTGTCCCAAGCCATTTATGAGTAAACATTCTATGTGGTGATAACTTACCTAATATAGTTAAAACACAAAATATAATAGCAGCAAAATAATTTTTAAAATTATTTTCTAAAAACCTAATAATATCTGTTACATTTAGCGCAACGCCTAAAACATAACCAATAACTATTGCTATTATTAAAAATGTTAATATCTTATTAAAGACTTGTCTAGCCTTTGAATTATGAGAATCAATATCCGGCATATACGAACCTATAAATCCCCCAATAATTAATGGAATTAAATAAATAAAACTATCAAAAGTTTTAGTAACTAAAAATCCAATTCCCATAGTTGCTGTAGCTGTAGTTCCTACTATCATATGCTCTTTTCCACTCATTTAACTATCCCTTCATCCTTTGCAAAAATATACTATGTTCTATTATTAATTTTACTATATTTTTATATTATGTGAAAGCACGTTCTTATTTTTCCTTAATTTACTTATTAACTATATTTAATATATCTATAACTTAATATAAAAATAAGTAGAGCAAAACTAAAAATTACTCTACTTAAAAAACAGTTATAATTGCATAAAGTTACATTGCATATCTTTTTAATATTTCAATTATTATATTGGTTGCAATTTCCATGCCTTCAACAGTAATATGTTCATATTCACCATGAAATGCAAATCCACCAGTTCCTAAGTTAGGGCAAGGTAATCCCATATAACTAAGTGTTGCTCCATCAGTTCCTCCTCTTATTGGCTCAATTACAGGAATAACATTTAAGCTTTTCATTGAATCTATTGCATTATCAATTAAATGTATACAAGGTTTAACATGTTCCGCCATATTTTTATATTGGTCTGTAATAGTTAATTTTACTGTTCCTTCTCCATACTTTTCATTTAATAATTTTTCAATTAATTTTAAAGTTGCTTTCTTAGATTCAAGCTTATTTTCATCATGATCTCTTAATATATATCCTAATACAGCATGATCAGTATTTCCATTAAAACTTTCTAAATAATAAAATCCTTCATATCCCTCTGTATGTTCTGGCTTCTCACCTTGAGGTAGCATTTTATCAAATTCAATTCCTACATTTGTAGCATTTATCATAGTATTTTTAGCTGAACCTGGATGAACAGATACTCCATTTATTTCAACAGTTGCAGCAGCTGCATTGAAATTTTCATAAGAAATTTCACCTTCAACTCCTCCATCCATTGTATAAGCAAATTGTGCTCCAAAGTTTTTAACATCAAACTTATTGGCCCCTCTTCCAATTTCCTCATCTGGAGTAAATCCTATGCATATCTTTCCATGAGGTATATTTTCATTTATTATTCTTTCACAAGCTGTTAATATTTCAGCTATACCTGCTTTATCATCAGCTCCTAAAAGAGTTGTTCCATCTGTAGTAATTAATGTTCTTCCCTTTAAATTTTTTAAATGTGGGAATTTTTCTACAGATAAAATAGTTCCATTTAAAAGTGTTATATCCTTCCCATCATAATTTTCAACTAATTGAGGATTAACATTTTCTCCTGGTGCTGCAGGTGCAGTATCCATATGCGCAATAAATCCAATGCTATATTTATCTTCATATCCTTTAGTTGCTGGAATAACTCCATAAACATAACAATTTTCATCTACTCTAACATCTTGAATTCCTATTTCTTTCATTTCGTCAACTAAAATATGTGCTAAATCAAATTGTCTTTTAGTTGATGGTACTGTTTCTGATGTTGGATCAGATGTTGTATATATTTTTGCGTATTTAATTAATCTTTCATATGCTTTCATAACTCTTATCTCCTTTTATATAAATATTTTTTATAAGTTTTAATTATTTCCTATTTTAATTTATCATTAAGTAAGTATGTTTACAAATAAAGTTATTACTGCTGAATTAACAAAATCTACAAATAAAGCTCCTACTATAGGCACTACCAAATAAGGAGTTGGTGCAAAACCATATTTATTACTAAGAGCATCCATATTAGCTACTGCATTAGGAGTTGCTCCCATTCCAAACCCACAGCTTGCTGATGCAAATACTGCAGCATCATAATCTTTTCCCATAAAACTAAAAATAATAAAATATGCAAATATAGCCATAAGTATAGATTGCGCTAAAAGCATTACTATTAATGGCAATGCTAAATCAAATAATTCCCATAATTTTAATCCCATTAATGCTATACATAAGAAATATCCTAAACTTATGTTACCTATTACTTCAATTTCCTTTTCTTTTATTTCAATTTTTCTTATATCACAAAAATTTCTTATAATTGCAGCTGCAATCATTGCTCCTATATAAGAGGGAAAAGTTAATCCTGTTCCTTGAATTAATCCTGAAATTATTGACCCTATTCCCATTGATAAAAAAAGAAAACTTGACCCCTTCATCAATCTATTTTGACAAAGAACAACTTGATTATCTTCATGAAAATCACTTAATGGAATAGAATTATCATTTGATTCCTTAGGAGTTTTTAATTTTTTATTATCTATTAAGGTTTTTGCTACAAACCCTCCAATAAAACTTCCCATAACTAATCCAAATGTAGCTGCTGCAAAAGAAACAGTTGTAGCTCCACTTATACCCATATCTTCTAGTAATGGCCCAAATGAACCTGCTGTTCCATGTCCTCCAATCATTGATATTGACCCTGTACACAATCCTAAAAGTGGATTTAAATCAAATAACTTTGCAAGACTAGCTCCTACTATATCTTGAAAAACTATTAGAAGTATCGCTAACCCTAAGAACATTATAACCTTAATTCCACCATTTTTTAAAATCTTAAAACTAGCTGTAAATCCAACACTAGCAAAAAACATTGTCATAAATAAATTTTGTAATGTTGTGTCTAAAGTTATAGTTGCTAAATTAGTTAATTTTAATATTAATGTAATTATTGCAAAAACAAGCCCTCCAACAACAGGAGCTGGTATACAATACTTTGATAAAAAATTTACTTTTGTTCTTAAAAACTTTCCTAAATAATATATTGCTGTTACTAATGCCATAGTTTCAAAAATATTTAATGTTATTTGCATCTTCATATACCACTCCTTATTTAATTTATTTTTTAACTTATATTTTACACTTTTTTCACTGTTTTGCAAATAAAGTCGTTTATTGTTATTTAATTATTTATATATTTATTTTTCTTCATACTTGAAATTTTAAATATACTATATAATAATTACTTTAAAAATTTAATTAAAAGGAGACTATTTATGAACAAAAAAATTAAAACTAAAGAACTAACTCTTAATTGTCCTATTTGTGGAGAAGTTATGCATGAATTTAAATATGGATATGATAATCATGTTCATGGAAAAATTTATTTCAAATGTGATTGTTGTGGGCATAAAGAAAGTAAAATTATTTAATTCGACATTCTTTTATCACATTATTTAATTTTATACATAAAGTGTATTGTAGATAAATTTACGAAAGGATATACTTTTATGTACTATGAAAGAATGGATAAATGTATAAACTGCAATAATTGTATAGATGATACTTCTGATGTTTCTTGCAATATTGCTTGTTCTGATACAAAAAAGAACTGTTATGAATCATATAAGGTTTTTGCTCCTAAAACTTATGCTAAATCATGCATTGTTTTACAACCATATCAAAATTTATTTGATATGAATGCTGCTTTTTATGCAGGAACAATATTTAAGGATTTATATAGTCCTTATTGCGCAATTAAGTATTCTAAGGAGGAAAAACATGACTAAGAATGAACATTTAAACGCAATTAGAAAATTACAATTTTTTGCTGTAGATTTAAATTTATATTTAGATAATTTTCCAAATTGCAAAGATGCAATTGATGATTATAAACTAATTTCTTCTAAATTAAGCAAATTAGTTTGGGATTATGAACAAAACTATGGTCCTTTAACTAACTTTGGCTCATCTTATATTCAAAATCCTGATAAATGGATTGATGGCGCTTGGCCTTGGGAAAAAGAAAATAATAGGGAGGAATAGTTTATGTGGTATTATGTTAAAACATTAGAGTATCCAGTTAATTTGAAATCTTCTGATTTAAAAATGGCAAAGCTTTTAATAACCCAATATGGTGGTCCTGATGGTGAATTGGGTGCTGCTCTTAGATATTTAAATCAAAGATATTCAATGCCAACAAACAAAGCAAAAGGTCTATTAACTGACATAGGAACTGAGGAAATGGCTCATGTAGAAATACTAGGAACCATGGTATATCAACTAATGGATAACGCGTCAATAGCTGATATTAAAGCTGCTGGTTTAGATGGTCACTATGCCGATCATGGAAAGGCTCTTTTCTATACAGATGCAACAGGAAATCCTTGGACTGCAACTTATATTCAAGCAAAAGGTGATGTAATTGCTGATTTACATGAAAATATGGCAGCTGAACAAAAAGCTAGAGCAACTTATGAATGGTTACTAAATTTAACAGATGACTATGAAATAAGAAAAATATTAGGATTTTTAAGAGAAAGGGAAGTTGTTCATTATCAACGCTTTGGTGAAGCGCTAATGAATGTTCAAGATAATGTAAAGCCTGGTAATTTAAATTGTAGATAACCTATAATATGATAAAAAGGATGTAGTAAATTTATTTTTCATAAATTTTACTACATCCTTTTTATATTCATATGATTTCAATCAACTATTATTTAAATTTTATGTTTTTTTCAATTTTGTTCAATATTAATGAAATCCACCTAATCACAAAGAATTCTGCTATTGCACATAATATAACAAGTATAGTTGCTCGTGTTGATATTTCCCTTATAGCAAAAAATCCTGGAATTATATTAATTGTTAAAATAATTCCTAAAATACATAAAGAAATAACACCTATTCTGTATTTATTTATAGGTTTAATAATTTTATATAAAATTAAAAATCCTCCAGTAAAAAATAAATAACTGCAAGCTGTAGCAATTTCTTCTCTATTAACATTAAATAAAACTGACAATTTAACTAGAAATACAATTGCTATAAATGAAGTAATTGCTGCTGGAAGTGAATTCATAAACACTCTCTTTATAAAATTTCCATTTTGTTGCTTCTTTTGATTTTCTTCAAAAGTTAATAAAAATCCTGGAATACCTATTGTAAAGGCACTTCCTAAAGATACTTGATTTGGCTGTAATGGATATTGCATTGCAAAAATTATTGAGTATACAGAAAGTAATAATGAAAATATATTTTTATAAGTAAATAATGAAGCTGATCTTGTTATATTGTTAATATTTTTTCTTCCTTCATAAACAATATTGCGCATAGTACCAAAATCAGAATCAAGTAATACAACTTGTGAGGCTTTTCTAGCTGCATCTGACCCAGAACCAACTGAAATTGAACAATCTGCTTCTTTCATTGCTAAAATATCATTTACACCATCACCTGTCATTGCCACTTTTAATCCTAATTCTTTTAAAGCTTTAATTATTTGTCTTTTTTGTTCAGGACTAACTCTACCAAAAATTTTATATTTTTCTACTGCCCTTTGTATATCTTCATAGCTTTTCAACTCTCTACAATCAATATATTTTTCATATTCTTTTATTCCTACTTGCTTTGCAATTGATGATACCGTAACTGGATTATCTCCTGAAATAACTCTGATTTCAACTTTTTTATCATTAAAATACTCAAAAATTTCTTTTGTATTTTTTCTTATTTCATTTTTCAAGCTTATAAATAAAATAGGAGTAATTTCATTTTTTTCTTCTTTAACTAAAACAATTACTCTTTCACCATTTTTAGCTCTTTTATTTATTGATTGTTCATATTTTTTATTTAATAAAATTTCAGGAGCTCCTAATTTGTATATTATATTTTCATCTATTTTAATAAAAGAAAATTTATTTTTTGAATTAAAGTTTTCTTTTTGTATATAAGATAATTTTTCTGTAGAAATTTTATTTAAGTGATTTTTTATTGCATCTATGGTTATATTGTTATCTTCTATTGTATTAACATATTTAGCTAGAATTTCTATATTTGCATCTTTTGTATCATTTACAAAACTTTTTTCTTTATCATTAAATATATCTATGACTTTCATTTTGTTGTTTGTAATTGTTCCAGTTTTATCAACACATAAAACATCTACTCTTGCTAAACTTTCAATACTTTTCATATCATGAAGAAGAACCTTCTTTTTAGCAAGCTTCATTGCACTTAAAGCTAAAACAACTGTTGTTAATAAATATAATCCTTCTGGTATCATACCTATTAAAGCTGAAACCACTGAATGAACGCTATCTTTATAGCTACTACCATTTACAACATATGATTGCCAAAATAATAAAACACCAATTGGAATTATTACTACACCTGCAGTCTTAACAATATTATTAATTGCTAAAATCATTTCAGATTTTGTTTCCTTTATTTTTTTAGAATCCTTCATTATCTTAGCAGAATAAGATTCATCTCCTACATTAGTAAGCTTTACTATAGCTTTTCCAGATACAACAAAGCTTCCAGACATAAGATTAGAATTTATATTTTTTTCAATTTCATCTTGTTCTCCAGTTAATAAAGATTCATTTACATACATACTTCCAGAAACCACTATTGCATCAGCTGGAATTTGATTTCCTGATTCTAAAATTACATAATCTCCTTCAACAAGGTTATCAGAGTCTACTTTTTCTTCTTTTTCATTTCTAATTACTATATATTCATTTTTATCTAATAATGATAATTTATCTAATGTAATTTTTGCTTTGATTTGTTGGAAAATTCCAATACAAATATTAATTATAATAACAATCAAAAATGATAAATTTCTATATGACTTTGCTACAATAAGTAAAACTGCTAAAATTAAAAAAATAAAGTTAAAATATGTAAATATATTCTTACATATTATTTTAGAAAAGCTTTCATTTGTTTTTATTTTAATCTTGTTTATTTT
>OGYH01001980.1_pt1 | contig 17615 bp, 17 predicted proteins | sample 1576511 | NCBI WGS metagenome assembly OGYH01 (sample SAMEA3541522, study PRJEB24748) | human gut metagenome | biome: human gut; feature: human-associated habitat; material: faeces | place: China | collected 2012
AGTGGTTTATAGCTGATGTGCATATTGTTTTCCTGCCTTTCTATCCATACCACCGAGGCGGCTGCCCCGGCAGGAACTTTTCTCTTATTATAACACCAATCTTGTGAAATCACAATTTATTCTTGTAACCTGCCGCTGATACCGTCTGGATTGTGCTTTTCCTTTCTTTTTGCTCCCTTTAATTAGCCATGAACTGCTTAATGCCCTGTGATTTTGCTGATGTGTGATAAAGAAGTAGTAGAAGTGTAAAAAATTTTGCCGACCGCTGGCAGATGGCCACCCGCCCGTACTACGGCGAGATGGTCAAGCGCATCCTGGACACCCGCCGCAATGCACCGCTTTCGCCCGCCGCGCTGGAGGTGTTGTCAGTCATTGCCTACAACCAGCCTGTCTCCCGCAGCTTTATTGAGCAGGTCCGCGGCGTGGATTCCTCGTCCATCGTAGCCAAGCTGCTGGAAAAAGGACTGATCGAGGAAGCCGGGCGTCTGGACCTGCCCGGCAAGCCCATCGCGTTCCAGGTCACCGACAGTTTCCTGCGTGTGTTCGGCCTGGGCTCGCTGGCTGACCTGCCGCCACTGCATGGCGAAGCAGGGGACAACGAACCCTCGGAAGCTGAATCTGATCCTGCCATCGATACCGCCGAGGACGGCGAACAGCTGGAATGGAAGTGATTGCCCATGACCATTGTGCTCACCGTCCTGCTGGCGGTGCTCAAATTCGTAGGCTGGCTGCTTCTTTTTCTGTTGGCGCTGCTGGTAGTCCTGCTGATTTTGCCGGTGGAGCTGCGGTTTGCCTATCAGGCTGGCAAACCATCGCTGACCGCCTGGTACGGCCCGCTGCATTTTACGCTTTGGCCACGGGCCGCTGCCAAAGATACGGCTGCACAGCATCCCGCCGCGCCGCAGCCAGCGCCCGCAGCACAACCAAGCGCTGAACCAGCGCTGTCTAAAACGCAGCCTGCACCAGCCGCGGCCCCCGCAGGCGCTGCCGCCCCTGCTGCGCAATCCCCGCAAGCTTCCGTTGCGGCAAAGGCCGCTCCTACGCCAGCCCCCGCTGCTGAATTTACCGGAGAGCATCCAAAATCCAGCGCTCTGCCGTTCCATATTTCGGAGCGTATCGAGACCGCCCTCAACCTGCTCACTCATGATCCTGCCGCCTTTGTCCGCTGTATGTTCGGGCACCTGCGCTGGGTCGGGCGGTTCCTAGCACGGCACATCAAAGTGCAGCACCTTACCGTATTCTGGACCGTCACCGGCGAGGATGCGGCCCAGACCGCCGAGCTTTATGGCGCTGCCATGGCCGCCGCCAACAATCTGCTGGCGTTTTTGCAGCAGGTCGTCTGCCTGCAATGCGACCATTTGCAGCTGGAGTCGGATTTCACCGGCCAACGCAGGGGAGAGCGTTACATTTCCGGCAGGCTGCACACCCACACGTTTCTGCTTCTCTGGCTGCTGATCCGGCTTTTGTTCCGCCTAGGCAAAGACCCGCAGCTGCAGCCTGCACATACCAACTGAACCAAATTGCATTTTGCTTTTATAAAAGGAGGAGTTTCCCATGGCAGAGCATCCGATCCAAGGTCTGATGGGCGTCACCATTGAAAAGATCCGCGATATGGTGGATACCAGCACCATCATCGGTGATCCCATCCACGTAGATGACACTACCACCATCATCCCGGTCTCCCGCGTTACCTTCGGTTTTGCATCGGGCGGTTCCGATGTGGCGCCCCAGTCGTCCAAGCAGATGTTCGGCGGCGGCACCGGTGCCGGTGTGTCGGTCACGCCCGTTGCGTTTCTGGTGGTTTCCGGCGGCAATGTCCGCACGGTACAACTGGTGGAAAAAGTCACCGCCGTGGATAACGCCATTGCCGCTTTGCCGGAACTGGTGGACAAAATCACCGCAATGATTAAAAAAGACAAGCCCGCTGAAACGGGCAATGCATAAGCACAAGAAATAAGGAGTAAGCATGGCAGAACAACGCGTTCAAAAAGTGCTGGCCGATCAGGGTATCTGCTCCCGCCGTGAGGCGGAGCGCCTGATCGCCGCCGGCAAAGTAAAAGTTAACGGTCACCCGGTAGGCCTGGGTGACAAGATGGACCCCGATTACGATAAGGTCTCTATCGACGGCCAGACCGTCCGCATCGTGCGCAAGCGGCAGTATACCTATATCATGCTGCACAAACCACGCGGCTTTTTGACCACCCGGTCCGACGACCGCGGCCGCAAGACCGTTATGGACCTTGTCTCTGATGTTCCGGCCATGCTGCGCCCGGTGGGCCGCCTGGATAAGGACAGCGAGGGCCTGCTGCTGATGACCGATGACGGTGCCTTCATCAACCTGCTGACCCACCCGTCCGGCGGGGTAGGCAAGCTCTACCGCGTCACCGTCAATCCCCGCGCCACCGAGGAGCAGATCATCCAGATGTCCTCCGGCGTGGTACTGGACGACGGCGTCAAGACCCAGCCCTGCGTGATCCATGTTGTCGTGGACGAGCCGGGCCGCACCGTGCTGGAGATCACCCTGCACCCTCGTTTTTGGCGGCAGAGATGGGGATGACCGGGATGCCCAGCATGGATTCCATCTTGTTGATGCGCACCGTGCCGCCGTTGCCGCGCATCTCGTCCATCATGTTCAGGGCCAGCACCATGGGGGTGTCCAGCTCCATGAGCTGCATGGTCAGGTAGAGGTTGCGCTCGATGTTGGTGGCATCCACGATGTTGATGATGCCGGTGGGCTTTTCGCCGATGATGAACTGCCGGGTGACGATCTCCTCGCTGGAGTAGGGCGACATAGAGTAGATGCCCGGCAGATCGGTGACCTCCGTTTCCGGGTGGCCCTTGATGGCACCGCTCTTGCGGTCCACCGTCACACCGGGGAAGTTGCCCACATGCTGGTTGGAACCGGTAAGTTGGTTGAACAGGGTGGTCTTGCCGCAGTTCTGATTGCCGGCCAGCGCAAACGTCAGGGTCGTGCCGTCCGGCAGGGGATGCTCGCCCTTTTTGATGTGGTACTTGCCGCCCTCGCCCAGACCCGGGTGGTCCACCATCTTATCATCCACCAAAGCGGGGGCCGCCGGAACCTTTTCGGTGGGGATGATGCCGATCTGTGCGGCGTCATCCAGGCGCAGGGTCAACTCATAGCCGTGGATGCGCAGCTCCATGGGGTCGCCCATGGGGGCCAGCTTGATCAGAGTGACCTGCGCCCCCGGAACAAGGCCCATATCCAGAAAATGCTGCCGCAGGGCCCCGGTGCCGCCCACCGTGTCCACCACCGCGCTCTTGCCGATCTGCAATTCTTTCAGTGTCATATTTCATGCTCCTTTGAGCGAAAAATGTTAGCTTTTGCGAACAATAGTAATATAGGCTAACTGGCGAAATATGTCAATAGATGGCAGAGAAAATACGATTTAAAATAGCCTCCGCTTCGCTCTGGCTATATCAGCGGAAATACTATTTTTAAGTTTGCAAATCCGGCAGGGCTGCGGCCCTGCCGGATTTGCCTTTTCACAGATGGGGTCGTTACGGATGATGGCATCGGCTGCTGCCGGCTTTGCAGCCGACGCGCAGCAGGAACAGCAGAACAGTTACCGGCAGCAGATGCCGCTTCCCGTTACGACCCTCTGGTGAAAATGCGTTTGGAGCGGCCCGCAGGCCGCGACAAACGCCAATATAAAAATAAATTTTCCGCTGAATATCCCCAGAGCGAAGCGGAGGGGATTTCCAATCATTCCGTAACCAAAAAAGCCGTGCACTCTTTTCAGAGAATGCACGGCTTTTGGAAATCATGCGTTACTTTGCGGTGTTGTAGCCGTCGGGGTTCTTCTGCTGCCAGTTCCAGCTGTCGGCGCACATGTCCTCAATGCCGTACTGTGCCACCCAGCCCAGCTCGTTCTTGGCCTTGGTGGGGTCGGCGTAGCACTCAGCGATATCGCCGGGGCGGCGCGGGTCGATGACGTAGGGGATCTGCTTGCCACAGGCCTTTTCAAAGGCGTGGAGCACTTCCAGCACGCTGTAGCCCTTGCCGGTGCCCAGGTTGCAGATGAACAGGCCGCAGTTCGTTTCCAGCTTGCGGATGGCGCAGACATGGCCGCGGGCCAGGTCCACCACATGGATGTAGTCGCGCACGCCGGTGCCGTCCGGGGTGGGGTAGTCGTTGCCGAACACATGCACCTTTTCCAGCTTGCCGACCGCCACCTTGGCGATGTAGGGCATCAGGTTGTTGGGGATGCCGTTGGGGTCCTCGCCGATGAGGCCGGACTTGTGGGCACCGATGGGGTTGAAGTAGCGCAGCAGGGCCACGTTCAGGCTGGGGTCGGCCTTGCAGACATCCTGCAGGATGCGCTCAGTGAAAGCCTTGGTGGTGCCGTAGGGATTGGTGGTGGCACCCACGGGGAAGTCCTCGGTGATGGGCACGCTGGCGGGGTCGCCGTAGACGGTGGCCGAGGAGCTGAACACGAAGTTCTTGCAGTTGTGGCGGCGCATCACGTCCAGGATGACCAGAGTGCAGTTGAGGTTATTATAGTAGTATTCGATGGGCTTGGACACGCTCTCGCCCACCGCCTTGTAAGCGGCAAACTGGATGACGGCGGTGATGTCCGGGCACTCGGTGAAGATCTTCTCCACGTCCTCGTGCTTGGTCATGTCCGCATTGTAGAAGCGGAAGTCCTTGCCGGTGATCTGCTTCACGCGATCCAGCACCACGGGGGAAGCGTTATAATAGTTATCTGCCACGACCACGTCATAGCCGGCATTCAGAAGTTCGATGCAGGTGTGGCTGCCGATATAGCCGGCACCGCCGGAAACCAAAATTGCCATAGTCCAGTACCTCTCTCACTTATCACTTGTTCAGCTGCGGCCGAGCGTGCCCCGGCCTGCTTAAAGAATACAACGTTCTCTGCGCAGAATCAAGGGACGCGGTTTTTATTTACATGTAATTTTGTTGCATCTTCAATTTTGCAATTTCTGATTTCAAAGCATTTTTTGTCTGCCGCAAATGGATGGATGGCCCTCTTTGTGCAAATGGGAGAAAGAAAACGGACGGCTGTCCGTTTCCGGCAGCCGTCCGTTCTGAGTCGTTACAGTTTCCCGCACTGCTTGCCGGTGAAGAAGCGCAGGGTGGTAGTGGCGCGGAACACCTTGCCGGCCCGCAGCACCGTGGAGGGGAACTCCGGGTGGGAGGGGCTGCAGGGGTAGTGCTGCGTTTCCAGCGCAAAGCCGCCGTATTTCTGCAGCGGCTTGCCGCCCTTGCCGGGGCTGGGGCAGTCCTGCAGGAAGTTGGCTGTGTACAGCTGGATGCCCGGCTGGGTGGTGTACAGCTTCATGCTGATGCCGGTCTTATCGCTGGTAGCCCATGCGCAGATGCTCTGGCTGGAACCGCGTGCGCGGTCGATGACATAGCAGTGGTCGTAGCCGCCGCCCACCATGGTGGTCTGGGCAAAGCCGGTGTCGATCTCCCGGCCGATGAGCTTGCCCGCGGTGAAGTCCATGGGCGTGTCCGCCACCGGCAGAATGGCACCGGTGGGACAGCACTGATTGTTGCCTTCCAGATAGCGGGAGGCATAGATGCGCAGCTTCTGGTTCAGCACGTCGCCGCCGCCGTCCAGATTGAAGTAGCTGTGGTTGGTCAGGTTCACGATGGTGTCCGCGTCGGAAGAGACGCGGTAATCCATGCGGAATGCATTGTCCTCGGTGAGGGTATAGCGCACCGCGATCTTCAGGTTGCCGGGGAACCCGTCCTCGCCGTCGGGGCTTTCGGCCTCCATGAGCAGGGTGTCGCCAAAGGATTTGACCCGGTAGAGCTTGCGGTTGAAGCAGCCGTGCAGGTGGTTGGGGCCGTTGTTGGCCTCCAGCTGATAGGTCTTGCCCCCCACGGTAAATACTGCATTTTCGATGCGGTTGGCGTAGCGGCCCACAAAGGCACCGCAGCAGGTGCTGCCGGAGGAATTGAAGTCCGCCTCGTAATCGGCCATGGTGTCGTGGCCGATCACCACATCCACCGGGCCGTTTTTGGCCGGCACGATGATGCTTTTGATCACGCAACCGTAGTCCAGTACGCTGACGGTCAACCCACCGGGGTTGGACAGGATATATTCGGTAACATTCGCGCCCTCTTTGGTCACTCCGAAGGGCTTTGAGCGGATCTGTGCCATTGGGCATCGCCTCCTAAGGATTTTTGGAACACACGGCCGGGCAGACTGCCCCCGTCTTTCTACTGTATTTATGATTATATCACAGTTTTGCGTGTTTGTGTGAGCATCCTTTTAGAATTTGCATCCAATTTTTCAGGGGATTTTTTGTAGGAATTATAGAACACCACCGGTGCTGCCGCGCAAAAAAGCACCCCGTATCCCAACAGACAGGATACGAGGTGCTCCAAACAGAAACTTCTTTTACGGCTGGGGCTGTGCGGCACCCTGGGCTGCGATGAACTCGGCTGCATCGTCCGGGATGTCGTCCAGATCGTCGTCGCTGCCCACATCCACACTGAGCGGCGGCTTTTTGAACAGGACATCGTACAGAATGGGCACGATATACAGGGTCATCAGGGTGGCGTAGCTCAGGCCGCAGATGATCACGATGGCCATGCCGCTCATCAGCTGGCTGGCCATATCGCCGCTGAACACCATCTGCAGCATGGCCAGCACGGTGGTCAGGGTGGTCATCAGGATGGGGCGCATACGGGTCTTGCCGGTGGCGATCAGCGCGGCCCGCCGCTCCATGCCGCCCATGCGCAGCTGGTTGGCGTAGTCCACGAACACGATGCCGTTGTTGACGACGGTGCCCATCAGCACGATGAAGCCCATGAGGGAGATCATGGTGAGCTGCTGGCCGGTGACCAGCAGGCCGATCAGGCCGCCGGTAAAGGCCAGCGGCACGGTAAACAGCACGATGAAGGGGGACAGCAGGCTCTGGAACTGCGCCACCATGACCAGATACACAAAGGGCAGGGCCAGAGCCATCCACTGGACCATTTCCCTGACCATGAAGTCCACGTTCTCAGTCTCGCCGCCCATGGAGAAGTTGCAGCCCTCCGGCATCTCGCTGCCGGCCGCAAACTCGTTCAGGGCCTTCTGCAGAACGCGGGACTGCACGGTGGTGTTGTAGCCGTCCAGCGTGTCGGCCGTGACGGTGACGTACTCGGTCTGGTTCTCGCTGGTGATGGAGTCCGGCGCGGTGCCGGCCTCCCAGGTGGCAATGTCAGCCAAGGTGCAGGTGCCGGTCACCGTCTCGCCATCGGTGTTCAGGACGCTGGTGTCAAAGGTCATGTCCATCATGTTTTCCTTGGTCAGCGGGTCCAGATTATTGGTGATCTTTACGTCCATGGTGGTGCCATCCACCGTCACCGGGGTCTGGGCCGTGGCGGTGGTGGTGAGCCGCTGGGCGATCTTCTGATACACCTCGGCCACGGTCAGGCCGTAGGCGCGCACCTTGTCGCGGTCCACCTTCAGGGTGATGGTGGAGTCACCGGCGCCAAGGCCGTTGGTGGCGTTGGCAAAGCCGGGGGTGCTGTTCACGATGTCCACCACCTTTTCCGACAGGGCGGTGAGGGTGTTCACATCGGAACCATAGATCTTGATGGACAGACCGCTGGACAGCTGGCTGGTGAGCTCCCCGGTCATGCCGGAGATCTCCACCGTGCCGGTGCACTGTTCCACCCCGGCAATGGCGGTTTCCAGCGCCTGCCGGGCGGTCTCGATCTGACGGGAAGACAGATCCTCCTTCAGCATCACGTTGATTTGATATTTGCCGTAGCTGCTGGCGGAAGCCAGCAAGTCGGTGATGGTTCTGGGCAGGCCCAGCTGGCTGATGTCCATGCCCGCCACGCTGGTGTCGGTGGTGATGCCCACCTCGGTCACATTGTCCACGGCCATGGCAGCTTCCACGGCCTTGCCGGCCACAACGTAGGATTCCTCCTTGCTCAGGCTTGCGTCGGTGGACAGCGTAATGACCGCCTCGTTGCTGGTGATCTGGGGGAGAAGCTCGATGCCCATGTTCAGCACCTGCCAGCCGCTGAACACCAGCAGCACCACGGCAGCTGCCAGCGGCACGGCACGGTGCTGCAGGCACCATTTCAGGCTCTGGACGTACTTGTCCTGGACCTTTTCAAACCAGGGCAGCTCCTTGGGCTCGGCCTTTTTCAGCACGGTGGAGGCAGCCGCCGGCACCACGGTGACGGCCACGATGAGGGACGCCATGAGGCAGTAGCCGATGCACAGCGACATGGGCAGCATCAGGTTGCGCACGATGCTGGAGGAGAACACCACCGGCAGGAACACGCACACCGAGGTGAGGGTGGAGGCGATGACGGACATGCCTACCTGCTTTGCGCCCTGCACGGCGGCGCGGGCCGCCGGGACCCCCCGGCTGCGCAGGCGGTAGATGTTCTCGATGACCACCACCGAGTTGTCCACCAGCATGCCGATGCCGAGGGAGAGGCCCGCCAGGGTCATGACGTTCATGTCCAGATTGGTAAAGTACATGAGCACCACGGCAAACAGCACCGACAGCGGGATGCTGATGCCGACCACCAGCGTGGGTTTGACGTCCTTGAGGAAGATGGCCAGCACGATGATGGCCAGTGCAGCGCCCACCGCCATGCTGGTGAGGATGCTGCGAATGATGATGGTGATATAGTTGCCCTGGTTGGACAGCACCACGATGTGCAGGCCGTCGTACTGGGCTTCCAGCTCCTGGAAGGCGCTCAGGCAGTTGTCCGAAACGTCGCTGGCACTGGAGGTAGCGTTTTTATAGATCTTGAGCACGGCGGCCTGTTCGCCGTTCAGGCGGGTGAAACTGTCGGCGGCGTTGTCGATGACCTCTACGTCCGCCACATCGGACAGGCGCACGTCGCCGTAGCCGTCCACATGCAGCAGCAGGGCACCGGCAATGTCATCCACGCTGTTGTACTCCTCGCCGACTTTCAGCAGCCAGGACTCGCCGCTGGCGTCCTGCACATAGCCTGCCGGCATAGAGAAGTTCTGGGCGTAGATCAGGGTGGACAGGGTGTTGATGTCCAGCTGCTTCTGCACATCCGCCTGGGCCAGCGCCTGGGTGCGGGCCGTCTCGTACTCCTGCTTGGCCGTTTCCAGCTGCTTTTCGTACTCGTTGAGCTGCTCGCGGGCCTCGGTAAACTGCATGTAGGCGTTGAGCTGCTGCTGGGTAAAGCTGCCCAGTGCACGGGAGAAGGTGCTCATGAGCTGGGGCACATTGTCCATGGCCTTGATGGTATCTTCCAGCGTGCTGTAGATCACCTGCAGGCTCTTCTGCAGCTGCAGCTCGTCCGCCAGATCCGCAGCGCTGCTGCCCTCCGTGCCGGTCTCGGTGTTCACCCGCTCCTGCAGCTTCTGCAGGGCATCGGTGAGCTTGTCGGTCACGTCACGCAGTTCGGACACGACCTCGATCAGGGAGTCGATGTCCCGCATGCCGGTGTTGTCGAACTTGTCCAGCACCTTCTGCAGACCCTGCTGCACCTCGATCAGTGCCTGCTGGATCTCCGGCTCCTTGACCACGGCAATGAGCTGGTTCACGCTTTCCATCAGCGCCCGGGCCTGCTTGCGCACCACATCCACCGCGTTGCCTACCTCGGTGCTCATGGAGGCCAGCACCGTGTTGGACACAGTGTTGCCAAAGTTCTTCATCTGCTTGTTGTACTCGGCGCGGCCGGCGGCGATCTGGCTTTCCGCACTGTCCAGCTGGGCACGGGCGTCCGCCAGCTTGGTGTCGATCAGGTCCAGCAGCTGGGCGTTGATCTCGTCGATCTTGTCCTGATTCAGCTGCACCTGCACCAGCTTTTCCACCAGACCGCTGGACGACACATTGGACACGCCGCCCTTGCGCTGCACATAGGGCACCAGCGTGTCCTTGACCAGCTCCGACAGCTGGTAGATGTCGCTGCCCTCCCGGCTCACCGCCACGGTCATGAAGGCGTTCATGTTCAGGCTGTACTCAATGATGGAGGGCGTCAGGCAGCTGCTGGGCAGGTCGCTCTTGGCCTGATCCAGCTTGTTGGACACCTTCACCAGGGCACTGTTCATGTCGGTATCATCGGTGAAGTGCATCAGCAGCAGGCTGTAGTTCTCCGCCGAGGTGGCCGTGATGTTCTCCACACCGGGCACCGTGAGGGCGTTCTGCAGCACGTCCGACACTTCGCTCTCCACACGCTCCGGGCTGGCACCCGGGTATACGGTGACCACCATCAGATACGGCGTGCTGACGTCGGGCAGCAGATTGGTCTGCATCTTCGTGATGGCCACAAAGCCCAGGATCAGCACCATCACCACGGCCACCAGCACCGTGAATGGCTTTTTGACACTGAATTTTTCCATTTTTCCTACCGTTTCCCTGCCATGCACCGCAGCACCGCAGTCCTTACCTCCGCAAGAGGCTCGTTCACACTTTAACATTCCTATTATACACAGAAGACGTAGGGTTGCAACAGAGCCCGTCACTTTCTTTCACAAAACTTTTCTCTTTGCCGTCTGTTCGGGACCAAATTCCGTCACACTCCGCCTGAAATACGGTCCGGAGGGCCGGATCATTGCACCGGGCGCATTTTGTTTTTTGCGTGGAAATGTGCTTTTGAATATGGTATACTAGAGTTCAGAATGGAGCAACAGGCCCTTTTGCGGCCTTTTTCCCGATAGAGCGAACCAGCAGACGAGGAGAACTATGAAAAAAGTCATTTCGGTCCGTTTCAAAGAAAACGGCAAAAGCTATTATTTTGACCCTGCCGATGCGGATATCCGTACCGGCGATTACGTCATCGTGGAGACTGCCCGCGGCATCGAGTGCGGCGAGGTGGTGCAGGGCGTCAAGGAGATCGCCGACGCGGCGGTGCCCAAGGCCCTCAAGCCCATTACCCGCATGGCCGACAGCGTGGATGTGCGCCGGATGCGCCAGAACCGCGAGGACGAAAAGCGCGCCTACCGCACCTGCCAGGACTGCATTGCCCGCCACGGGCTGGAGATGAAGCTGGTGGAGGCCGAATATACCCTCGACCGTTCCAAGATCATGTTCTACTTCACCGCCGACGGCCGCGTGGACTTCCGTGAGCTGGTCAAGGATCTGGCCGGCATCTTCCACACCCGCATCGAGCTGCGCCAGATCGGCGTGCGCGACGAGAGCAAGATGATCGGTGGTCTGGGCATCTGCGGCCAGCCCTTCTGCTGCAGCCGCTTCCTCAAGGACTTCCAGCCCGTTTCCATCAAGATGGCCAAGGAGCAGGGCCTGTCGCTGAACCCCACCAAGATCAGCGGTGCCTGCGGCCGCCTGATGTGCTGCCTGGCCTATGAGGAAAACGCCTACGAATACCTGAACAGCATCATGCCCATGGTGGGCAGCACCGTGCGCACCCCGGACGGCCTGGGCACCGTGCTGGAAGTGAACCCGGTGTCCGGCTATCTGCGGGTGCGCTGCGGCACCGAGAGCCTGTCGCCCCGGTACTACAAGGTAGGCGTGTGCGAATACATCAGCGGCGGCAAGCGCGCACCCCGCCGCCCCGACCCGGACGACGATTATTCCGGTGTGCGCAACCCCGCCCCGGTGGTGGCTTCCTCCGATGACGACAAGCGCTGTGCAGGCGGCTGCTGCGCCAAAAAGCGCAGCGAGAAGAATGGCTGAGCATCCGAGCGGTTAGTAAAGCAAAACTAACCATTCTTCGTGATTTTCGCTAAAAATCTCCGGCAATTTTGTCCATAAGTTAGCCCATGCTTTTGTGCAACCCAACAAAAAATCTCCTTTTGGTGCGGGGCGCTTACGGTTAGTCTTGCCTTTTCTTTTCGGCTTTGTTAAAATGCAGGCAAGGATATGAATTCCGGAGAGATGTGTACAGCCGTGCCTGACACATTTCTTCATACATTACAACGGGCACGGGGATAAAAGGAGATTTTATTATGGCACACAAGGTTTCTGACGCATGTGTTGGCTGCGGCGCTTGCGAGGGCGCTTGCCCGGTTGGTGCAGTTGCCGTTGAGAACGGCGTTGCAGTTGTGAACGCAGACGCTTGCATCGATTGCGGCGCTTGCGAGGGCGCTTGCCCCACCGGTGCAATCACCGCTGAATAATCAGCGGCATTGCCGGAATAACGCATCCAAGGCAGCAGACCTGTTCAGGCGGGTCTGCTGCTTTTTGTTTTTGCACAAATTCCGGGAGCAATTCCGGTTATTTTTCTGAGAGGAATCGGCACACTGTCTATGGAACATTCTACCGAAGTTTTGTATAATAGAACAAAGGTCTACTGCACCCCTGCCCACCGGTTCGGGTCGGACGCGCTGCTGCTGGCCCGCTTCTGCGAGCCAAAACGCAGCCAGACGGCGGCCGACCTGTGCTCCGGCTGCGGCATCGTGGCGTTGGAGTGGCACGACCGCGGCCACCGCGGCCCCTGTGCGGCGCTGGAGCTCCAACCCGAGGGCAGCGCCCTGCTGGCCGATGCTGTCACCGAACAAGGCATCGGCCACATCACGCCCCATTGCGCCGACCTGCGCACCTTCCGGCAGGGGGAGGGCAGTTTTGACGTGTGTGCGTGCAATCCGCCCTATTTTACCGCCGGGCCTCAGAGTCAGAATGCGGCCCACGCGCTGGCCCGGCACGAAAACACCTGCACGCTGGACGATGTGTGCGCCTGCGCGTTCCGCCTGTTGAAGGACGGCGGGCGGCTGGCACTGTGCCACCGGCCGGAGCGGTTGGCCGAAGTGCTGGATGTGCTGCGGGCCCACCGGCTGGAGCCCAAGCGGCTGGCCTTCGTCAAGAACCGGGCAGACGCAGCCCCGTGGCTTTTCCTTGTGGAAGCCCAGAAAAACCGCAAGACCGGCCTGCGTGTGGAGCCGGATGTGCTCATCAGCGCCGGAGCGGCGCTCTACGGGAGGTAACTATGGCAGGAACTCTTTACATCGTGGCAACCCCCATCGGCAACCTGGACGACATGCCGCCCCGGGTGGCCGCCACCTTTGGCGCGGCAGACTTCATTGCCGCCGAGGACACCCGCGTGACCATGAAGCTGCTGAACTTTCTGGGCCTGAAAAAGCCCATGGTCAGCTACTACGAGCACGCCTTGCAGAAGGGCGAGGCCATTTTGCAGCGCATTGAGGCAGGGGAGAGCTGTGCGCTGTGCTCCGATGCGGGCATGCCCTGCGTTTCCGACCCCGGTGAGGTGATCGTGCGGGACGCTCTGGCCCGCGGCATCAAGGTGGTGCCGGTGCCGGCTGCCTCGGCCTGCGTCACAGCACTGGCCGTGTCCGGGCAGGACACCTCCCGCTGGGTATTCGAGGGCTTTCTGCCGGTGAACCGCAAGCAGAAAAAGGAACGGCTGGCCGATCTTCTGCACGAAAAGCGCACCGTGATCTTTTACGAAGCACCCCACAAGCTGCGCACCACCCTGGACGACCTGACCGCCGCCTTTGGCCCGGAGCGCAGCATCACCCTGTGCCGGGAGCTGACCAAGCTCCACGAGGAGATCTGGAAAACCACCCTGGGCGAGGCTGTGGAGCACTACAGGGCCAACGACCCCCGCGGCGAGTATGTGCTGGTGATGGCCGGTGCCCCCGCCGGGGAAGATGCCGACGCCGGGCTGACGCTGGAGCAGGCAGCGCAGCGGGCACTGGAGCTGACGGGTGAGGGCTTTGGCCCCACGGCAGCGGCCAAGGCGGCGGCACAGGGCACGCCCTATTCCAAGAGCGAAGTGTACAAGCAGCTGCTGGTGCTGCAACAGGACCGGCAGACTGCGGAATGATAAGAGGAGGACTTTTTTCGTGACAAAACTTTTGGTTCTGAGCGACAGCCATGGCGGACGCGCCGCCATTGAGCGGGTGCTGCTGAAGGAGAATGCGAACATTGACGCCCTGGTTTTTCTGGGCGACGGCCTGCGGGACCTGGAACAGGCCCTGACCCTGTACCCCCGGCTGCGGGCCTACTCGGTGGCCGGCAACTGCGACTACGGCGCTCTGGAGCCGATGGACGGTCTGGCCGCCTTTGACCAGACCATCGCGTTCTATACGCACGGCCATATGTACGGCGTAAAATACGATCTGGACACGCTGACAGATGCCGCTGCCGCCCGGGGCGCGGAAGTGGCCCTGTTCGGCCACACCCATGTTCCCCATGCCGAGCAGCGGGGCAAGGTGTTTTTGTTCAACCCCGGCTCCTGCGGCCGCTGCTACACCGGCCCCAACACCTACGGCCTGCTGACGCTGGAAAACGGCAAGGTGACCGCCTATGAGCACAAAGAGGTACCGAAGCAATGAGCATCAACGAGGTGCGCTATCTGCCGGAATGCGGCAGCACCAACGCCTATGTGAAAGAGCATTTTGAAGAATTCGGTCCGGTGGGGGCCGTGTATACCGAAAACCAGACCGCCGGGCGCGGCCGTCTGGGCCGCAGCTGGGTGAACGCCGAGGGCAAGGCCCTGTACTATACGGTGGCCATCCGGGAGCCGCTGGCCCAGCCTGCCACCCTGCCGCTGCTGGCCAGTCTGGCGGTGCGCCGCCAGCTGCAGCTGCGCTACGGCGTGGACTGCCAGATCAAATGGCCCAACGACCTGCTGCTCAACGGCAAAAAAGTCGTGGGCATCCTGTGCGAAAGCGTGAGCTACGGCTACCAGCAGCAGGGGCGCGGTATCCTGTGCGGCATCGGCATCAATCTGGCCCAGCCCCAGAGCTATTTTGACGCCGCCAACCTGCCCCACGGCACCTCGCTGGCACTGCAGGGGGCAAATGTTGATCTTGCCGCCGACCCTGCCTGGCTGGCCGAGGGCCTGACCGACTTTGGCTTTGACCGCAACCTGTACACCTTTGCCCGGGACGGCTTTGCGCCCTTCCGGGAGGAGTACAAGGCCGCCTGCATCAATCTGGGCCGCCGGGTCACCTTTGACCTGCCGGAGGGCGGGCAGGGTGCCGGGGAGGCCATCGACGTGGACGAGGAAGGACGCCTTGTGGTGCGCACCGACAGCGGCGAAGTGCATGTGTTCACCGGCGAAGTATCGGTGCACGGCATCTACGGGGCCGTGTAATATGCAGAAAGAGCCGCTGCTGCACATTATCCGTGCAGCAGCGGCTCTTATCGTTCGGCTTATCTTCTCCGCTTCATCCTGCGCCGCCGGTTCAGGTTGAGGGAACCGCCGCCGCATGCCAGCGTGACAACACTCAGCACGAGCAGGATGACCGCCAGTGCGGCCAACAGCAGCAGGGTGGACCGGCTGTCGGTGCGGAAGTCGGAGACGTACTCCTGATGGGTCACCAGATCCACCTGGCCTACCTCGCAGCCGTCCAGATACACCGTGGCGGTGCCCAGCTTCTGGCCGTTTTTCACGGTGGCCGACACGCTCTCGGGCAGGTCAAAGGAATAGCTCACCTTGTCGTCCGCGTGACCGTAGCCGCTGACCGGAGCAGCCGCATACAGTTCCACCTCCGGATGGGTGCGGCATTTGGTCAGGTCCACGGTGGTCACCACGGTCTGGGTGTCCACCAGCGGCCGGTCGGCAAAGCTGGCAAAGGCCCAGTCAAACAACGCATCACACTCACTGTACAGATGCTCGTTGCTGTCGCTGCCCAGGATCACAAGGCCGTAGGTGTGGCCGTCCTTTTGGGCAAGGGCCACCGCACAGCGGCCTGCCAGGGTGGTAAAACCGCCCTTGACCCACTTGACAGAATCCTTATAATAAGCACCGGAGGCGTCCATCAGCGGGTTGGAGCTGCTGATGGTGCGCTGCTCGCTGTGGAAATTCGTCTGGCCCAGCGTATAGGTGGTGGAACCGGCCACCTGCGCAAAGGTCTCGTTGGCCGCGCAGGCCGCCGCGATCTTTGCCATGTCCTCTGCCGAGGCCACATTGCCGTAATCGTACAGGCCGTGGGCGCAGGTAAAGGTGGCACTGGTGCAGCCCAGCTCTGCGGCACGGGCGTTCATCTGCTGGATGAAGGCATTCAGGCTGCCGCCCACGTCCCAGGCGATGACGCTGGCCGCGTCGTTGGCACTGGTGATGAGCAGGGCGTTCAGCAGGTCGATGCGGCGCACCGTCTCGCCGATGCGCAGGCCCATGGTGGTGCCGTTGGCGTTCTGGATGTCCTTGAACTCCTGCGTCAGGTCGGTGGGCACCGTGACCTCACCGTTCAGGTCCTTGCCGCTTTCCAGCAGCAGCAGGGCCGTCATCAGCTTGGTCAGGCTGGCTACATAGCGGGGCTGGTCGGCATTCTGGGTCAGCAGTGTCTTGCCGGTATCGGCATTGAACAGGTACACGGCCTCGGTCTCGGTTGCAGTCTGGATGGGCATGGGGTATACTGCAAATACCGGCAGCACTGCACTGACGGCGACCGCCAGCGGAGGATATATGTAGAATAATTTTTCGAGATAAAATAGATCTGAGAACTGCTGTTATTTTAGATTTTGGAATTACAACATATGATTTAAGCCCTTTGGGAGATCACGATCCTTTTGTTTGGCGGTTGCTTGAATGGCCATTATATGATTATGAGAATTTCCAGTTTGTGATTGTTCAAAAACTGGCTTCTTATGAATTAGATAAATTAAATGAAATAATCCAAGTAGAAGATAACAAAGATAATAAAGATAAAAGGAGGTTGTAATATGAGCAAATCAACAGCACAGCAGATCGCAGATCTACAAAATAAATTACAAGCACTAAGAACAAAAAAAGCAAGGCAGGACAGACGGGAAGAAACAAGACAAAAAATAATCCTGGGTGCAGAAGTGGCTAAGGTGTTAGATAAAAAACCAGAGGAAATTAACAAGGCTTTAATTCTTGGCTTGTTAAGTAAAATCAATGAGTTAGACGAAGAAGAGAAAAGAGATTTTACACGAATCGGAATGGATATATTGCAACAATGGAAATCGTAAACCGTGAACAGTGAAGAACCAGCCGCTTTTTGGGCTGGTTTTTTGCTGTGAAGGGTTGCCAGCCAACGGCTGGAGGTTTTAAGGTTGCCAGAGGGCCTCCGGTGGCTGGGTGGGTTTGTTGATTTGTTGGTACCAGAGTGTCCCTCACCTATCCAGACACAAGCCCGGATACGGGGAAAGGGGGAAAAATCCCCCCAGGGGTGGAGGGTTTGGTTAGGTTAGGGGGAAAAACTGCTTAGAAGTCGTTACAGGCTGTTTTTAGGCATATCTAAGGCAACATAACGGCGATACAGGGCAACGGCTCCGTGATACGAACAGCCCATTTTGTCGGCTACCTGTTGCCATTTCAGCCCCTGGCTTCGTAGTTCGTAAGCCTGACGACGACGATCAGCCGCTGTTTGTTCGTATTGTTCACGCGGTTCGGATGTATATTTTTTTACCGTTTTAACAGATATATTAAATCTTTCAGCCATTTCTTTTTGAGTTAAACCTTTTCTTATTGTGCTTCTTCTCATTTTTCACCTCCTATAAAACCAAGCATTTCTTTAACATTACTCTTCTTGGGTTTGTTTTTATTTTTCGCACCTCTTGAAGATTGTATTAGTGAAAATGTATGGCTATCAAAATTTTTCCAGGTCCAACGGGCTATGCTTCTTGCTGTTGCCTTTAACTCTTTGTATTGTAACGGATTTAGTGGATTGCAAAAAGTATTTAAACCCTGTGCTTTTAATAATAGTTCGTTTTCGAATTTCTCGAAAGTAGATATTTTTTTG
>OGYH01001987.1_pt1 | contig 17577 bp, 17 predicted proteins | sample 1576511 | NCBI WGS metagenome assembly OGYH01 (sample SAMEA3541522, study PRJEB24748) | human gut metagenome | biome: human gut; feature: human-associated habitat; material: faeces | place: China | collected 2012
AGGAGATGCCCATCGAAGAGGCCAAGAAGCTGGGCGCTATGGCTCTGTTCGGCGAGAAGTACGGCAAGGTCGTCCGTGTTGTTGATATTGAGGGCTGGTCCACTGAGTTCTGCGGCGGCACCCACGTCAAGAACACCGCTCAGATCGGCGGCTTCAAGATCGTCAGCGAGAGCTCTGTTGCTGCCGGCATCCGCCGTATCGAGGCTGTCACCGGCCGCAATCTGCTGATTCGTGCCAATATGCAGGAAGCGATGCTTCGCAAACCATTGAAAAAAGTTCCTCCTTACCGAATTACCAGATCTGAAGCAGCATCATGACGCCCGGGATCCACGCGGTGACAACGCCCTCAAATACCTGAAGGCACGGCACAAATTTTCCGAGCTTCTTTCCGCAGATATCCTCCACAAAAGAAGTACCCCAGAGAATGGCCCACAGATACCAGATGCCCGCCCAGCGGAGATCCGGCGTGATGCCAAGCGCCGCGCTTCCAATGAAGCCTTCGATCGTTCCGAAGATGACAGCGTTGACGGCAACAAAGGTCGAAAACCACGCAAAAGGGATCGGGTTGGCGTTTAAAAATTTATTGACGGCCACAAAGAGGTAAGTGAAGCAGAACAGCAGTCCCGTTCCGGCAGCGTAATAATTTCCCTGCACGAGATTCACGAAGTTGATGAAAAGGGAAAGTCCGCCGGTAAAGATATTCATTACAGCGGCCGAGCGTCCATCCACATGGTACAGGGTGCACATGCCGTTGTTGATCAGTACAATTCCTACAAATAAAAGACACACTCCAAGCATAATAAAATTCTCCTCGTATGGTTTTACAGAATGCAGAGCCGTTTAGAACAGGCTGTAAAGCTGGGTCAGCGGCAGTTTTTCTGCTGGCTTGGAAGTGATCTCCTCGCCGTCAACAGTGACCTTATATGTCTCCGGATCTACGGTAAGCACCGGCGTGCGGTCGTTCCATACCATATCCTTCTTGCTGATACTGCGGCAGCCGTGTACCGGGACAACCGTTTTTTCCAGTCCGTATGCGTCTTTGATACCGGCATCGAAAGCAGCCTGGGAAACGAAGGTTAGGCATGCCTCCTGTTTTGATTTTCCGTGAGCGGCAAACATCGGCTGATAGCAGACCGGCTGTGTCGTCGGGATCGAAGCGTTGGCGTCTCCCATTTTCGAAGCGACGATCATACCGCCTTTGATGATCATATCCGGTTTGGAGCCGAAGAAAGCAGGATTCCAGAGCACGAGATCAGCAAATTTTCCCTTTTCGACCGAGCCGACATACTCGGAGATACCGTGGGTGATGGCCGGGTTGATCGTATATTTTGCGATATAACGTTTCACGCGGAAGTTATCGTTTTCATGACCGGCATCCTGCGGCAGAGCGCCGCGCTCATCCTTCATTTTGCTTGCGGTCTGCCACGTACGGGTGATGACCTCACCGACACGGCCCATCGCCTGGGAGTCGGAACTCATCATACTGAAAATACCCATATCGTGCAGAACATCCTCTGCGGCGATCGTCTCCGGGCGGATACGGGAATCCGCGAACGCAACGTCCTCCGGGATGTGCTTGTCGAGGTGGTGGCATACCATCAGCATGTCAAGATGCTCATCAAGTGTGTTGACAGTGTAAGGCATTGTCGGATTCGTGGAGGAAGGCAGAACGTTCGGTGCAGCAGCAGCGCGGATGATGTCCGGTGCGTGGCCGCCGCCGGCTCCCTCGGTGTGGTACGTATGGATGGTTCTTCCGCCGATGGCCGCAAGCGTATCTTCGACGCATCCGCCTTCGTTCAAAGTATCGGTGTGGATGGCAACCTGGACATCGAACTCATCGGCAACGTTGAGGCAGTGGTTAATGACCGCCGGCGTTGCGCCCCAGTCCTCGTGGATTTTCAGGCCCATCGCACCGGCTTTGACCTGCTCAATCAACGGAGTCTCGTCGGAGCAGTTGCCCTTGCCGAGAAAACCAAGGTTCATCGGATATTCCTCTGCGGCTTTCAGCATCATGCGCAGATTCCACGGTCCCGGGGTACACGTCGTTGCGTTCGTGCCGTCCGCCGGGCCGGTGCCGCCGCCGATCATCGTGGTCACGCCGCTGTAGAGGGAGCAGTCAATCTGCTGCGGGCTGATAAAGTGGATGTGAGTATCGATGCCGCCTGCCGTAACGATCATACCCTCGCCGGCCAGAGCTTCGGTCGATGCGCCGACCGTCATGCCAGGAGTCACGCCGTCCATGACATCCGGGTTTCCGGCTTTTCCGATGCCGGCGATTTTTCCGTCTTTGATTCCGATGTCTGCTTTTACAATGCCTGTAGCATCCATGATCAGAGCGTTTGTGATGACAAGATCAAGGTCTCCGTCTCTGCTGCAGGTCTTAACGGACTGTCCCATACCGTCGCGGATGGATTTGCCGCCGCCGAATTTTACTTCATCGCCGTATGTGGTGTAGTCTTTTTCGACTTCAATCACAAGGCTGGTGTCGGCAAGGCGGACCTTATCGCCGACGGTCGGACCGTACATAGCGGCATATTTACTTCCGGAAATTTTTACACTCATTTTTGCTGTCCCTCCTTACAGAAATCCTTTTAACTTCGCGTTTTCCAGTGATGCGGCTTTCGTGTCAGCGGTAGCCTGTGCGCGGGTCAGGTCATTCAGACCGAAGACACGTTTTCTGCCGCCCATCTCGACGAGCTGCACCTCTTTTTCCTCGCCCGGCTCAAAACGGACCGAAGTTCCGGAAGGAATATCGAGGTGATAACCGTACGCCGTTTCCCGGTCAAAAGAGAGGCACCGGTTGACCTCAAAGAAATGAAAATGGGAGCCGACCTGAACGGGACGGTCGCCCTTATTTGCTACCATGACAGTGACTGTCTTTTTGCCTTCGTTTAATGTGATCTCGCGATCGGAAGCCATGATTTCACCGATTTTCATATGATGTCTCCTCCTTACTGAATAGGATTATGTACAGTTACCAGTTTGGTTCCATCCGGGAACGTCGCCTCGACCTGAACCTCGCCGATCATATCGGCAACGCCGTCCATGACATCGTCGCGGGTTAGAATCTTTGTGCCGAGCTGCATCAGCTCCACAACGGTCTTTCCGTCCCTTGCCAGTTCCAGAAGCTCGGAACTGATGTAGGCGAGTGCTTCCGGGTAATTCAGTTTCAGGCCGCGTGCTCTCCGCTCTTTGGCGAGATTACCGGCCATATGAAGCATCAGTTTTTCCTGTTCCTTGGGATTTAATCTCATGGTGTTCCTCCTTTTTTGCATAGAAAAAGAGCAGACCAGGGAGAAAACATTTCTGTTCAGACTCCTTTGTCTGCTCTTTCATATTTTATATCACGCATTATAACGGGTGTTTTTTATTTGGTCAAGAACTTTTTGCTATTTTTTTGATTGCTTTTTTCATGTACCGCAGAGGAAAAACCATAGAAAGCAAAGAAAAGAGGGGAAAATGCAGAAGAAAACAAAGAAAATTCTCTGAAATAAACAGTATATAACAGTTGACAACAGTAGCTGACTGTTATATACTGTTTATTGTAAAGGAGAAGAGAAACGATATGCATATTATTTTGAATCATTCCTCCATGGTGCCGATCTACGAGCAGCTCATGGAGCAGATCAAATCAGAAATTATCAATACAGCATTAAAAGAAGGAGAGGCGCTCCCATCCGTCCGTTCTCTGGCCGGGGAACTGCGGATCAGTGCGCTGACCGTCAAAAAGGCGTATGACAAGCTGGAAGAGGAAGGATTTGTTACAACGATTCACGGAAAGGGAACGTATGTAACGGCTTCCGACAAACAGCTCGCGCTGGAGGCAAGGCAGAGAGAAGCAGAGGCGGATTTTGAAAAAGCCATCGACCGTGCCCTTGCGATGGGAATGAGCCGGGAGGATATTCTGGAGACAGTAACCCTTCTTCTGGAGGAAAAATAAGGAATGCCGGAGCAGCGGCAGAAAGGAAGAGACAGACATGATAAAAATGCAGAATGTCAGAAAGGTGTATCCGGGATTTGATTTTGAGCTTTCTATGGAGATTCCGGAGGGAAGAATCACCGGACTGATTGGAAAAAACGGAGCCGGAAAAAGCACGGCGATCCGGCTGATGCTCGGCCTTGCAAAAGCAGATGGCGGAATAATCGAACTCTTTGGAAAACCGATCACAGAAATTATGGCAGAGGACCGGCAGAATATCGGCGTTTCGCTGGCAGAATCTGGATTTAACGGACAGTTTACCATCGTGGAAGTGGAGAAAATTCTGGCGAAAATGTATCCAAAGTTTGAGGAAAGCTGGTTCACCAGAGAGTGCCAGAAGCTGCATCTTCCGGAAGGAAAACAGTTCAAGGAATTTTCCAATGGAATGAAGGCGAAGCTGCGTGTACTTACCGCCCTGTCACACAAGGCACAGCTTCTGATCCTCGACGAGCCGACCGCAGGACTCGATGTGGAAGCGAGAAATGAGATTCTCGACCTGCTGCGCGAATACGCGGCCGAAGATGAGAGCCGGACGATCCTCATTACGTCCCACATCGCCTCCGATCTCGAGCATCTCTGCGATGACATTTATCTGATTCACGGGGGAAAACAGCTCCTGCACGAGGAGACGGATGTGATTCTCGAGCAATACGGTCTCATCAAGGCAGACGAGGCGCAGTATGCGGCGCTCGACAAAGAATATCTGCTCGATACCCAGAAAGAACCGTATGGCTATGCATGCCTTACCAACGACAGAAAATATTACGAAGAAAACGTTCCCGACCTTGTAGTAGAGCGGGCCGGAATTGATGATGTAATTTTGATGATGACAGGAGGAGAAAAAAGATGAGTGGATTATTAGAGAAAGATATCTGTCTGCTGTTAAAAGGCCATCGCAACACGATGATCCTTTTCCTTATGATCTGTGTATTCCTCGGACTTAGCCAGACGGACACCTTTATTCTGGGCTATTTTCCGTTTCTGATGATCGTTCTGCTGATCGGAACGCTTTCCTGCGATGAAGCGGATAACGGACTGCCGTTCCTGTTCACACTCCCGATTGACCGGAAACTGTATATCCGCGAAAAATACCTGTTCTGCGTGGCCGGAACCGTAGTATCGTTTGTCCTCGCCTGGGCGTTATACCTGGTATCCCTGCTGGTGCACGGCGTTTCGAATGTATCTGGTGTTCTCTCGGAAAATGCGGGAGTGATACCGGTCTTTCTGGCGGTATTTTTCATCACCATTTCCATCATGATTCCGGTGCAGATCAAATGCGGAGCAGAAAGCGCACGGGTCATGATGGCAGGAATCTGTTTTCTGTTTGCCGGTGTGATTCTGTTTGTGCAGAAAGTCGCAGGAGAAGCGACACTGGATCAAATCACGGAGCTGATTGGCACCATTACGGGCACAATTCCGGGCCAGGCAGGAATTTTTACTGCAGGCATCGTGGTTTTGCTGATTTCGTACCGGATCAGTGTAGGATTTATGGAGAAACAGGAATTTTAGAAAAAACGAAAGACGTCAGATTTCATTTTAAAACGTGAAATCTGGCGTTTTTGCTGTGATAAAATTTGCAGAAACTTGAAAAAAATGGCATTGTATGGTATTCTTTACAGGATGTTGCTTAAAAATTATATAAGAAGAAACAGAGGAAAAAATGAAAAAATTATTTGCACAGATTGTGAAATTCGGTATCGTCGGCTTCACCAGCTTTGGTATTGATTACGTGACCGGACTGATCGTTCTGAACCTTGTTATGGCGCTGACCTCCAGTTCATATTTTGAAATGGCATCGCTTGTCGGTTCTGTTGCCGGATTTACTGTGTCCGTCATCGCTAATTACATTTTAAGTTTCAAATTTGTCTTTGAGCGAAAAGAAGACCTGAACAAAAAAGTCGAATTCATTACCTTCGTCGTCCTTTCCCTGATCGGAATGCTGCTGAACAGCTTCCTGATCTGGATTGTAGTAGGACCGATCTACCGGGGGAGCACTGCACTGCAGCAGCACATCGGCTACAACCTGATTTACACCATTGCAAAAGTTTTTGCAACTGCGGTTGTCATGGTGTACAACTTTATTACCAGAAAAATCTTTCTGGAGAAGAAATGATTCTGAAAAAAATCTGAAAAGAAGGCAGCGGAGAAAAACGCTGCCTTCTTTTCAAAGAAAGATAAAAAGGAAAGGCTGGTGAAGAGAGAATGAACCTTCCCATTCAACTACAGGCAGGATTGTACCTGTATCTGATCTGTATTAATATCATTACCATAGCAGTCTATGGAATCGACAAACGAAACGCCGTGTATGGAAAATGGAGAATCCGCGTTTCCACGCTTCTTACCTTGGCCGCCGGCGGCGGCTCACCCGGAGCCCTGCTGGCGATGCACCTGTTCCATCACAAGACAAGAAAAAAGAAGTTTACCATCGGCGTTCCGCTGATGCTGCTGGTGCAGATCGCGCTTTTTTTCTTTCTCAGATTCTTCCTGCCCTTGGAAATGAATTTATCGTACTGATCTCAATCTGAGAAAGAAAGGTGATGAAAATGGAAATGAGCCGTCCAGTCCTTCGGCGGCTATGCAGACGCACAGCTTAGCCGCCTGCAAAATGCGTTGGCGCGCGGCACTTTCTTGCAGAGTGAGAAAGAACAGCATATTTATGAAATGCTTTTAGATATGTAAAAACATCTGTCCAATAGGGCAGATGTTTTTACGTGTGCCATTATTGTGACAGATGATATAATATTATGATAAAAAGCGGCGAAAAGGTAAGATACATATAAAATGATCAAAAGGAGAAAGAATGGGAACTGATCATAAAGAAAAACTGATTCGAGTGTTACAGATTTTAGAGGAAACAGATGAAAAAAGTCCGATGAATGCGACACAGATTTTGAAATATCTGGAAGAGGAATATCAAATAGAACAGGTCGATCGCCGTTCTGTTTATCGTGATATTAAAATGCTGCAATTTTGTGGTTATGAAATATATCAGTGTGCGGATAAAAAGATGGGCTGGTATATGAAAAAACATATATTTTCGGACTGGGAAATTAAAATTATGTTGGATGCAGTACAGCAGGCAAGATGCATTTCTGCAAAGGAAGCAAAGGAATTGAAAGAACGACTATTGGATCTTACAAGTAAGAGAAGTCGAAGCAGATTTTGTCATATGATGACACCCAAGGCAGGAAACATGGATTCTGATAGGGAAACAGGATACTACATTGAAACAATGCTGGAAGCTATGTATCTCCATAAAAAAATTGAATTTCAATATACAGAAGTAAATGAGAAGTTGCAAAAGGTGCTTCGAAGAGAAGGAAAAAAATATTCGCTTAATCTTTATGAAATATATTGGTCTGATAATACCTATTATTTAATCGGGGCACATGATCATTATGATAGACTTACAAGTTATAGGCTTGATCGAATTGAAAATCTGGAGATATCACAGAGTGACGCGATTGACGCTGTAGAAAAAATAGGTCCAAATCCCGAACTTATTATTCGGAAATATATTGAAGAAAGTGTAAACCATTTCCTGGGGGAAACCGTAAGAATAGAAGTGGAATATAAACCAGAACCGGCGACAAATGCAATTCTCTATGATTTTGTTGGGAAAAATGTATCGGTCCAAAAACTGGAAAATGGAAATTGCAGAGCCGTTTTTTATAAAATGAACAGTGTAACTTTACTTGGATGGTTCATGAAATATATGGATAAGTTTATGGTTATAGAACCACAAATGCTGCGGGAAAATATAAAGACAAAATTGGAGAATACATTGGAAATAATGAATAATATAAATGGATCACAATAATACAGGACAAAAAAATATGATAAAACAAACTTTATGAAAACCAGGAGGAACTATATTGGAAAAAGATTTAAAAATGGAAGTATTTGCGTCAGTAGATACTGTAAAACCGGTAGAATTTCATGTTTATGAACTTCATGCACAAAAAATAGGAAATACATATTCTATTATCAGAGGGGCAGCCTGGAAATTACGAAACTGGAATCAGGCAGGCGTATTTGAAGATGGAAACAAAATCTATGCGACGGAAAAACTGCAAGAGAAAATCCCAAATGCTGATTTTACAGTCGAATATGAGGGATCACGAGAACTGCCTGTTTTAGAAAACAGAAGAATCTATCAGGAACTTATCAAATACTGGATCACACAAAAACTATCCCAAATTTTAATTTTTGGAAAATACAGAAAATATTCCTGTAAAAGTAATGTGACAAGTAAGTGGATTATGACAAATCAGGGATTTGAGACGTTTTCGTCAGGAAACAGAGAAATTAGTCTGGAACGGAAATATAATTTCTGGGTTACTATTATGGATGATGAAAAAGCATATCTGAGAATTGATACCAGCAGTCTTTTTTCATCGAATCAAACTGTAGCTGATTATCTGGAAAAAGGACTAAATCTAATTGGTCAGGAAGTAAAAAATGACTGGGCAAAGAATAATCAGACAGGCATTCTGACAGAAATCTGTGATTTGACCGTAACGGATAAACTGGATTTTGCAGATAGTCTAAAGGCGTATTATATCCAACGAAATGAAGCATACAGGGTAGAGAATATTTCTGATGATACCAGGATAGTTAAGGTGGCACTTCAGACGGGAATAGAATTACCTTATTATCCGCAGGCATTAAAACCAGTATTGACAAGAGAAACGGTAAGCCGTATGGATGCAGCTTTTTCTATGCGGACAGAGTCCTTGGTAAAACGGAATATGAAGACCAGAGTACTTTTAGACCAGGATTTTATACAGGATATTGGAACGATTGAGCCACTTGACGGAATGAAATTTGAAACAGATCCATGTACAGTAGAGAAAATTGGCTATAAGAAAGGTAAAGTTAAAGAACCGCTGTTAGTTTGTGGAAAAGATAAGGCTCTTAAATGCGGCGAAGAATTTAAAGTATTCAACTACGGTTTTTATCGAAAGACGGAAAAAGAAATAAAAATAGGATATTTGTATCCGAGAAATTCCTATGATTTGATGAAGGCAGTTGTAAATGGGATTTATACCTTTGCGAAACTTGGAAAGTATCACGGGGAAAAGGATTTATATACCATGGCGGGACTGCTGGATCTGGATGTAAAGGCAATGGTACGGGAAGAATATGAGTTGGGAGATATTGCAGATTATAAAAGAGCTGCCAATAAATTGCAGAAGATAGAAGGAATCGATCTGGTCATTGCACTTGTACCAGATGGGATGGAGGAAGATGGACCGTACAATCCGTTTAAAACTATTTGGGCAAAGGCTAATATCCCGTCACAGATGATCAGTATGAAAACAGCAAAATTGTTCGCTGAGGAAGCAAAAGAAGGGAATAAGGCAAAAAATAATTCAAGATATTACCTTCACAATATAATTCTTGGAATTCTTGGAAAAACAGGCGGGATTCCATGGGTTGTAAAAGATATGCCTGGCAATGTGGATTGTTTTGTAGGTCTTGATGTTGCGACGATAGCAAAAGGAATTCATTATCCTGCCTGCTCGGTTGTGTTTGACAAATATGGCCGTCTGCTTGGATTTTATAAACCGGCAGCACCACAGCAGGGAGAAAAAATTACTACCAGGATTCTTCAGGATATTTTTGATCAGGTGATTTTTGCATATGAAGACCGTTTTGGTGAAATGCCGAAGAACATTGTGATTCATCGAGATGGATTCAGCAATGAAGATGATGAATGGTATAAAAATTACTTTGCGGCCAAGGGAATTATGTATAATATTATTGAAGTAAGAAAAAATATCAGCAGTAAACTGATATTCTGGCAGAATGGGCAGATAGAGAATCCACCGATGGGATACTGTGTTTATAACGCAGACAAAGGATATCTTGTGACGACAAATATGAAAAATAAAAAAGGATCACCGAATCCCATTTTGATTGAGAAAAAATGTGGAAATCTTTCTATGGCTGATATTTTGACACAGGTGCTTTATCTTTCGCAGTTACACGTGGGGTCAACACAAAAAATGCGGCTTCCTATTACGACTGGATATGCGGACAAAATTTGTAAGAATAGAGAATTTGTTCCGGAAGGAAAGATGGACGATCGGCTATTCTTTTTGTGAAAAATAAAACATAGATAAAAATGAGACGACAGGGATTCTGGAGTTTTTTTAGGAAAAATGCTATAATAGTCTGCAAAGAGACATCCCATAAGAAACCAAGGAGGATTTTGAAATGAACAGTATTTTTCACAGAATCAGTGTTAGAAAGTATGAAGACAAGCCGGTTGAAAAAGAAAAAATTATGCAGATCTTAAAAGCAGGCATGCAGGCTCCAAGCGCGTGCAACCAGCAGCCGTGGGAATTTTATGTGGTAACGGATAAGAAAAAAATTGAGGCGCTTTCTAAAATGACACCGTACACCGGCTGCGCGGCAAAAGCTCCGGTTGTGCTGGTATCGGCATATCGCCTGGAAGGTCTTGTCGCTCCAGCATTTGCGCAGATCGATATGTCGATTGCCCAGGAAAATATCTGGCTGGAAACGGATGCGCTTGGTCTTGGCGGCGTATGGTTCGGCATTGCACCAAATGAAGAAAATATGGAAAAAGTAAGAGTTCTGCTGGGACTGCCGGAAGAAGTTCATGTCTTTGCGCTGTTTGCTCTTGGCTATCCTGCCGAGCACAGAGAGCAGCAGGACCGCTTTAAACCAGAACGGATTCATTTTATCGATGAATAAAACAAAGAAGCCGGCAGACCGCCTGATTTTCCATGTAGATGTCAACAGCGCCTTTTTATCCTGGGAGTCCGCGCGGCGGATGAAAGAGGGGCTGCCGGATCTGCGGGACATTCCCGCCTGCATCGGCGGTGACCCGGCAAAAAGGACGGGTATCGTTGTAGCAAAGTCGATTCCGGCGAAAAAATGCGGTGTCCAGACCGGCGAGCCTGTGGCAATGGCACTGCGGAAATGCCCGAATATGGTTATTGTTCCCAGTGATTTCGATCTTTATGTCAAGTGCTCCCGGGCCTTCAAGAAAATCTGCGCATCCTACACTCCGGTCATGGAGTCTTTCTCGATTGACGAAGTGTTCCTTGATATGACGGGAACCTCTCTTTTGTACCCGGATCCGATCGCGGCAGCACATGAAATTAAAGACCGGATTTCCGACGAGCTGGGATTTACGGTAAATGTCGGCATTTCCACCAATAAACTCCTGGCCAAAATGGCGTCCGATTTCGAAAAACCGAACAAAGTGCATACCCTGTTTCCAGAAGAAATCCCTGCGAAGATGTGGCCTCTTCCGGTACGCGAGCTTTTGTTTCTCGGCAAAGCGTCCGAAAAGAAGTTGACCGAGGCCGGAATCCGCACGATCGGAGATCTGGCACATGCATGGGAAACTGATATTCAGACCCTGATTGGCAATAAAAACGGCCATCAGCTGTACCAGTACGCCCGCGGCATCGACGATTCCCCCGTAAAAGCACAGCCCGATGAGGCGAAAGGCTTCAGCGCAGAGACGACCTTTAACGAGGACATCGTCTCTATCGAACAGGTCGACCCGATTCTTCTCGCCCAGTGTGACATCGTGGCCGCCCGCATGCGTCGGAAAAAGAAAAAATGCACCTCCGTTTCCATAACCTTCCGCACCCTCGATTTCCGAAACCGCTCACACCAGACAAAACTTCCAAATGCGACCGATATCACAGATGAAATCTACCGCTGCGCCAAACAGCTCTTCCGCGAATCCTGGAAAGGAGAGCCCCTCCGCCTGATCGGTGTCTCCGTAACCGGCCTTACCGAAGACGATTTCGAACAGCTCTCCCTCTTCGAAGATCCCGAAAAGAAGGAGAAAAGCCGTAAACTCGATGCCGCCCTCGACGCAATCCGCCAGAAATACGGCAACGACAAAGTCACCCGCGCAAGCATCCTGAACGGAACACAGGGAATTGCAAGAAAAGCGAAGGCACAGATGAAAAATGATGTGGAAAACTGAAAAATAATCTTCAAAGAAGGCAGCGGAGAAAAACGCTGCCTTCTTTGAAAATAAAGCAAAACAACGATAATATTCGGAAAAATGAAAATACAACAATTGATATATTTCTGAAAATAAGATATAATAATCGGAAAGAAGCACACTGGAAAGGAGGAAACGAATGAAAACATGCAAGGAAATGGCAAAGCTATGGGGCGTTACGGAACGCACTGTAACAACTTTCTGCAAAACAGGTAAAATTTCAGGAGCCGTAAAAGAAGGAAAAAGCTGGCGCATTCCGGATGGGGCAGAAAAACCAGTGGATGGCAGAATACTGTCAGGAAAGTATGTAAAAAAAGAGGAAAAAGAAGCAAAAAAACCACTTCCGATCGGAATATCTGATTACGTACGGGCACAGTCGGAATATTATTATGTGGACAAGACAGGAATGATCAAAGAATTTCTGGATCGAAAACCGCTGGTATCACTGTTTACGCGGCCGAGACGATTTGGAAAGACGTTGAATATGGATATGCTTCGCGTTTTCTTTGAAATTTCCGATACAGATACCAGCCAGTATTTCCGGGACAAAGAAATCTGGAAATGTGGAGAAGAATACCGAGAGCATCAGGGAAAATATCCGGTTATTTTTCTGACGTTTAAAGATATAAAATTTGCGTCCTGGGAACTGACTTTTGCAAAAATTGCAGAGCTGGTACAGGAAGAGTTCGGCAGACATAAGGAACTTGGAACGAGTGAGAAACTAGAACTATATGAGAAAGATTATTTTCGGAAAATACTGGCAGGTCAGGCAAATGAAGTAGAACTTTCTTCGTCTCTGCAGAAACTTTCCAAAATGCTTCATGAACATTATGGAAAAGCACCGATCATTATGATCGATGAATATGATGCACCGATTCAGGAAGGCTATTCGAAAAAGTTTTATGAAGAAATTGTTGGATTTATGTGGAATTTCTTTTCCGGCGCATTCAAAGACAACCGGCATCTGTCGTACGGTTTTTTAAGTGGAATTCTGCGGATTGCACAGGAAAGTATATTCAGTGGTCTGAATAATCTGACGGTAAATTCCATTCTGGATGAGACATATGATAAATACTTTGGATTTACCCGTGCAGAAGTCCATAAAATGCTGCGGGATTACGGTGCTCTCGAAAAAGAAGCAGAGCTTAAAACCTGGTATGACGGATATCTTTTTGGCGCAGAAGAAATTTACAATCCCTGGTCCGTGGTCAACTATATTGCACAGGGGTGTATTCCAAAGGCATATTGGGTAAACACTGGAAAGAATGAAATTCTGGAAGAAGTTCTGAAGGCAGCGACAGAGGATGTCATAGAGAAATTGTATGCATTGCTGCAGGGAGAGCGAGTGGTTGCGAGAATCGATCAAAATGTAGTTTACCGGTCTCTGATGGAAGAACCCTCCAGTATTTACAGTCTGCTTCTGGTTGCTGGATATCTGAAAACACCAAAAAAGGAGTTGCAGACAGACGGATCGTATCTGTGTGAGGTATCTATTCCCAACTGGGAGATTGCGGCAGTTTACAAAGCAGAGATTTTATCCCATCTGCTGCAGATTGGAGCAGTAACCAGAACGACAGCAGACCGGATTGCAGAAAGCCTGTATACGAATGATGTGAAAAAACTGCAGAGTGCGATTGCAGAGTATATGGACAAGTCGATCAGTTTTTACGATGCGGGCGCAGAAGGTTTTTACCATGGACTGGTACTGGGACTGATTGCATTGCTGGATCAACAGTATAAAATCACATCCAACCGGGAATTTGGAGAGGGACGGTACGATATCAGCCTGTTCCCGCGAGAACTCCGGTATCCTGGCATTCTGATGGAACTAAAATGGAAAAAGGGGATTACAGAAGACACACTGAAAAAATTAGCGAAAGAAGCACTAAACCAGATTGAAACACAGCGATACGATACAGAAATGCGGCAGGAAGGGGTTACGGAAGTCATCAAACTTGGAATCGCCTTTTCTGGAAAAAATGTAAAAATTTGGACGGTATAAAAACAGGAGAAGACAAAACAGGGGGAAGCAAAATGAAAAAATTAACAACGGCAAAGATATGGCAGTTCGCAGCAGGCCAGTTTGGATGGGCGCTGCTGTCTGGTATCATATCGAACTGGCTGGTGTACTTTTATCAGCCGGATGAAACCGCAATCAGCCAGGGACAGACGGTATTCATTCCGCAGGGGTTGGTGATTTTCGGGGTTTTTACCATTATTGGAGGAATTACAGCTTTCGGAAGAATTTTCGATGCATTCACTGACCCGATGATTGCGTCCTGGTCAGACCGGTGTACTTCGAAAAATGGACGGCGGATCCCGTTTTTAAAAGGCGCGGCTCTGCCGCTGGCACTTTCCACGGTGCTGGTGTTCTGGTCACCGGCGAATGAAAACAGCTGGATCAATGCTGCGTTCTTATTTGTGATGATTCTGGCATACTATCTTTCTATCACGGCATATTGTACCCCATACAATGCTCTGATTCCGGAGCTTGGCCACACACAGCAGGAACGCCTGAACATATCCACCATCATTTCCTTTACCTTTATCGCAGGAACAGCCGTGGCCTATCTGGCACCGACGATCTGGGGTGCGTTGATTCCTTCCTTTGGAAGAGTAAATGCGATCCGGGTCACCTTCACAGCCATGGCGCTGGCAGCTTTCGTATGCATGCTCGTGCCGGTATTCTGTATTCGGGAAAAAGATTACGTAGATACCGTTCCTTCGAAGGATTCCGCCTTCCGTTCCCTTGCGGCAACCTTTCGAAACGGAGAATTCCGAAAATTCGTGGGATCCGATATCTTTTACTGGATCGCACTTACCATGTTCCAGACGGGCCTTCCGTTTTTCGTTACCAGCCTGCTGAAACTCCCGGAGACGATGACAACGCTGTACTTTGTGGGAATGACGGCACTGTCGCTCGTCTTTTACATTCCGGTCAACAAACTGACACCGAAACTGGGCAAGAAAAAGATGATTCTGTTTGCCTTTGCTGTTTTCAGCCTTGCATATTTTTACACAGGCTTTATGGGAAACATCCCGTTCATCCCGGAAGCCGTACAGGGCCTGATTCTGACAGCCGCGGCAGCACTTCCCATGGCGATTTTCGGTATTCTGCCGCAGGCGGTTGTCGCAGATATTGCACAGAGCGATGCGATTACCTCGGGAAGCAGCCGCGAGGGAATGTTCTACGCAGCCAGAACTTTCGCCTTCAAGCTGGGGCAGAGCCTTTCCATGCTGATCTTTACGGCGGTCTCCACCATTGGAAACGGCAGTGGAGCCGGATACCGGATTGCGGCATTCGGTGCAGCTGTATTCTGCGGCGCAGGCGGACTGATACTGATGTTTTACGATGAGAAAAAGATTAACTGCGTGATCAACGGAAAAGCATAGGTCAGTACTCAGCACGGCGGCCTTTTTTATCTCGAAATCAGCTCCTCCGCATGCTTTAATGCATCCGAAATATTCGAACAGAAATTTTCTTCCCCGACAAGCTCCACAAAGCCGGATTTTTTCATCACCTTCATCGGCTGCTCATTCACATGAGAGAAGACGAGAGTGATCCCTTTCGATTCGCAGAGCTTCGTCAGATTCTGGAGTGCATTCATGGCTGTACTGTCGATCGCCGGTACGCTCCGCATCCGGAGAACGAGACATTTTGTGAAATCCTTTACTACAATGTGCTCAATCGCATCCGCCGCGCCAAAGAAGAGCGGTCCTGTGATCTCGTATACACGGATTTCCAGCGGCAGCTTCTGCAGATGTTCATCCACCGCCGGGGAATCATCGTCTACATAGACCCAGCTGTCGGCGTGCGTTTCCTCGCTCATCCGCTTGATGAAAAGCAGGCAGGCCAGAACCATGCCGATCTCGATTGCGACAACGAGGTCAAACACAACGGTCAGCACAAACGTAGTGAAAAGAACGATAATATCACTCTTCGGAGCCGTGCGTACAAGATGTACGAAGGTTCTCCACTGGCACATATTGTAGGCAACAAGGAACAGAATCGCGGCAATCGTCGGCATCGGAATCATGCCCGCAAACGGCATCAGCACAACAAGAACGATGACGAGCGTAATGGAATGCACCATACCCGCAACCGGCGTGCGTCCGCCGTTTTTGATATTTGCCGCCGTTCTGGCAATCGCTCCCGTAGCCGGAATACCGCCGAAAAGCGCAGAAGCAATATTTCCGGCACCCTGTGCAATCAGCTCTGTATCCGAACGATGCTTGCTGTTGATCATGCCGTCCGCAACAACACAGGAGAGAAGCGACTCAATCGCCGCAAGCACCGCGATCGTAAACGCATTTGGAATCGCCGACTGAATCAGTTTCATGTCAAAAACCGGCAGATGAAGCGTCGGAAGCGCATTGCTGATTGTGTACAGATTTCCAATCGTAGAAACGTGCAGCGGCAGAAACTGAACCATCAGAATACCGACAATAACAGCAATCAGCGATCCCGGGATTTTCTTGAAAATCAGCGGAGACACAATCAAAATGGCAAGGCTGACCCCTCCGACAATCAGCGCATCCGGTGAAATCGTGGAAAAATTCTCCGCAAATGCCTTTAGTTTTTCCATCGTTTCAATCGGCTTTACCCCGTCAGGATACGTAACGCCGCAGAAATCCTTCAGCTGTCCGATCACGATTGTCACCGCAATACCGGAAGTAAAACCCGTTGTAATCGTATAAGGAATAAACTTGATCAGACTTCCAAAATGACAGAAGCCCATGATAATAAGGAAGACACCGGCAAGAATGGTCGCCGTCATCAGCCCCTCGAGGCCGTCCCGCGCGACAATACCGGCAACAATCGTGGCAAACGCGGCCGTCGGACCGGCAATCTGGACACAGCTTCCGCCGAGCGCGGAAATCACAAAGCCCGCCACAATCGCGGTGAAAATACCAGCCTCCGGTCCCACGCCGGAAGCAAGAGCCAGTGCAATAGAAAGAGGAAGTGCAATGATCGCAACGATGATACCGGCAGTCACATCTTTGGCAAACTGCGCGCGGTCATAGGACTTCAGAGAAGTGAGTAGCATTGGTTTGAACGAATTCATTTGAAAAGCTCGCTTTCTGTATTAGATTTGTATTACTGTTAGAACAACTTTCCAAGTATAGCATAAGAGACGGGGAGCAGGAAACCCAAAAAGGAATTGTTTGTCTTTCTATACAATCATGTTATGCATGACATTGCACACAGCCGGCAGAAAAATTCGAATGGAAAATTTTTCTGTCACTTTTTTTATTTTTTCAGTGACTTTCCTCTATGATCTATGGTACACTAATCCAAGCGCGTTAAAAACGAGAATAGAATATCAAATGGAGGAAATCTCAAAATATGAGCAAAAAGAAAGGCGAAGGCCTGAAATCATTCAACAGGGGATTTAACGTGCCGGATACCTACATTATCATCTTTTTTGTGGTGGTTATCGCGGCCGTCATGACCTTCCTCGTCCCGAAAGGCTATTACGAGACGGAGGATGTCACGTACCTGATGAACGGGGTAGAAAAGACCCGTACCGTCATCAAAGACGGAAGCTTCCAGTATCTGACCGATGCTGCCGGAAAACCGGTCACAGAAGGCGTTGCA
>OGYH01001988.1_pt1 | contig 17569 bp, 12 predicted proteins | sample 1576511 | NCBI WGS metagenome assembly OGYH01 (sample SAMEA3541522, study PRJEB24748) | human gut metagenome | biome: human gut; feature: human-associated habitat; material: faeces | place: China | collected 2012
AGAAAAGCCTTTTAGCGACTTTTACTCCTTAATAAAATGTTCAATAAAAAAGTTACGCGAAGGTCGTCGTCGAGAGCCTTTGAGAATGGACCGTAGAGATGAATCTGGTAGGAGTAACCAAGATCGATGTGGCCAACTGTTTCAATAAGGTAGACGAGCTTCTGAAATTTTTTCTTTCCGAGATCTTCGACGTGATGCTGTTTTCCGAGTGAGGCAATGTAGAGCAACTCAATGTTGGCGGACATGGGGTCTCCCTTCAAATACGGACTCATTATAAATAAGGACCCAAAATTGATTCAACCATTTCTCGGTATTCAGAAGAAACGTAAAGGCGACGTATTGCTATCTCGTTATCTCGGAGGCTGTCGAGAAGAATTGACTCACTAAGAAGCGAAGAGGGTGCAAGACCTCCTTCTCTGACGACTGGAATGCCTCGCTCGTCTTCGATATCGGGCGATATCTTGTGCACTGCTTTCCTCGGAAAGTCGGAGAGAAAGAAATCACCTAGGTTGTCTGCGTTGATCGAAGACTGCTCTAGGAGCAAGTTTTTAGCCGTATTTTCTGCCAGATCGTATAGCTTTTTCCCCTCCGCACCTGTGTGGGTGTGGGATGAAAAGACGCAATGCATGGTTTCGCGATTCAAGAACAGATCTGCGGTTCGATCCGCCCTTCTCGAAGCCAATTCGTTCATGACCCGGGTGTCGTCCCAAGTTAGGTAGCCGTGCACGTCTGTGGGAAAGACACCACCTGGAAGGATCTCCTTCATTGCATCAATTAGTCTCATGTCAAGCAGTCTGCGCGTCTTATGAAAGTAAACTTGTATAAACATGAAATAGCGCGCGAGGACAAACTCCTCAACAGCCTATATTCCATCAGAAGCGATTGCCAGTTTTAGCTGATCGTTGTCTTTGCCCCGGTAGACGGTGAAAGAGTCAACAAGTCTGTCGAGATCAAAATTGCCGTAATTCACGCCGCAGTAGTGCGAATCGCAGAGGAGGTAATCCATCTTGTCGCAATCGAGCTCGCTGTCCATGAGAGACTTGAGAAAAGGAAAGTCTGGTTGGTAAAGTGCGCTTCCGATATCATCACCAGTGTAAGCAAGCCAGATTGCTTCCGGGCTGATGCGGAATTGGGTTCCATGCTCTTTCTGAAAATCGGCGTTGACGACATCGATGGCTGCTGCCATTTCGTCGCTAAGCAGAATATCGTGGGTGTAGTCTTCATGCTCTCGCCCGTTGGCAAATAAATCTTCAGATGCGTGTGAGAAGGGAGGATGTCCCAGATCGTGGGTAAGTCCGACCAGTCGAAGCAGTTGGCGGTAATAAGCTCTTCTTGCTGGGTCGCCCCCAAAGAGATCGGAGTTTTTCGCGAGAATGGAGTCAAAGACGCGCGATGTGAGGTGCATTACCCCTAGCGAGTGACCGAATCTGGTGTGTTCGGCGCCGTGATACACGAGATATGTAGTTGCAAGTTGCTTGATTCAGCGTAGGCGCTGGAAAGCCGCAGTGTCCACAACGGCGCACTCGCTTTCCGTGATATCGATAAAACCATGAACAGGATCTCTGAAATGCAGCATTCCAACACTCCTCTCTTTTAGGGAATTATAAGAACAAATGTACTTATACGTCAAGTGTAAAAATACTTGCGGTGCATTTGTTGGTATCTACTATATTCCGGTTTCAATAGGTTGTTGTTGACCCGGGCCGTTAGCATGGCCTCGTCCCTTAGAAGAAAGGATGGGCCTATGTTGAAGCAGTTCTTTGAATTCCGGTCTCAGGAGGGTTGGCGGCATGTTAGGGAGCGCGTTGCCGACGCCGTTGTACGAATTGTTGCATCTTTGTTGGTGCTAGGTGTCTTTTACGGTGTTGCACGACAGTTGCGTGACGGTGATTTCGAGGGCACTGTGCATCTCACGGTGATTATTTGCGCAGCAGGCGTTTTGCTGGCACTGCTTATCCCCACTCCATGGATTGAAGGACATCGCGCTTCGATCTCGCGAAGATGCGAGTTATGCAATGCTGTCGTCCAACTTGCTGCTGGAGTCTTCCTCGTCGTGGCTCTTGGATTTTGGGGCAATCAGCTTGCTGAAAACCAGCTACAGGTTGAGAATAGGGAGTCGGCGCCGCAAATTGAGATCTTGCGATTCTTTCCCTCTGAGGATTCGGAGGTTTATGAGGTGACGAGCCGGAAGGGTATGGCGTATTGCGTTTCGCTCCGGAAACTCGAGCGGTACAATTTTAGGGTAAATGACGAGGCGTATGAGGTGACGATGGGCCTCGCCGTCACGCCCGAAGATGACGGCGATTATCTTGATGGGGAAAGTGCCAGCATCCGGTTTTGTCACGACGCCTATTCGTACGATAGGGATCTGCTCTTGGCGGATATGGCAGACTATATAGCAGAGAAGACGGGCGCAGAAAGGCCTTTTGTCGAATGCTCTCATGTTGTGATGCTGAGCTTTTTCGATTGCGACAATCAGAGAAAGGAGTTCGAGTTTGCCGAAGACGAAGACGGCGTCTCTCTGGTGCGTACTGATGAGACGCGCTATATCCCAGAAAACAATCTGACATCATACGTTACTCCAGATGGGAACATCTACGAAAGAATGCGAGATCTGATTGACGGCGTCATGAGGGATTCCGGGTATTGATCATCAGCCGATTGGGTCTTCAGCCATCGTTGAGATATGGGCTGGTTCCTGTTTCGGTAGTGGCCGCAGCGCGAGTGGGGTTTGTCGCGGGCAAGCGACGAGTTTGGCGTTTCCCATCTCGTGCTACGGCCGAATTGATGATATTTCCGCCTATGCTATGCGAGAAGCTCTTTGAGGGCCGTTTCAACGGCAATGCGGCCGAAGACGTAGCCTTGGCTGATGCCGGACGTGTAGTTGAGTCCCTCCTTGAGCTCGGAGCTTGCGCACAGTTCGCCGCAGGCGAACAGACCGCCTATTGGCTCGCCGTTTTCGTCCAGCACGTGGGCTGCAGGATCAATCTCCAAACCGCCATAGGTGTAGTAGACCACCGGCTCGATGCCCATGGCGTAATACTTCGGTCCCTCGATGGGGGCCAAGAGGCCCTCGCGGCCAAAGTCCTCATCGACGCCCTTGGCCATCATGTCGTTGTAGTGCGCGATGGTCTGGGGGAGATTCGGCGTGCCGATGGTCTCGGTGAGCGCCTCAAGCGAGTCCGCCTCGATGACGATGCCCTCGGCGAAGTAGTCCTCGAAGATGGGGTAGTTGCTGCGGATGGTCTCGTCGAACACGTAGTAGGCTCGCTGCTCCGGTTGGGCCATGCCGGCTTTGCCGGCCACGTCGTAGTGGGACTCCTCGTTGTGGAAACGGTCTCCCTTGATGTTCACGATGATGCCCGGGGCACAGGCCGGCGGCACGGACATGTCGGTTGTGCTCTCGGTGCTGACGAAATAGGTGTGGGCTCCTTCGTCAAGATGCCACGTGCGCGCTCCGATATCCTGGGCCATGACCATTCCATCGCCCTCCGAGCCGGGGGCGGCCAGCACGCGGGTGTCCGCAAAGTCCGGAAGATAGCGCTTCACGAGTTCGGAGCCGCTTGCGAAGCCGCCCGTGGCCAGCACGACAGCTGTCGCACGGTACGCGTTGCCTTTCGTGTCCTGGGCGCCGACGACGCGACTGTCCTCCACGATCAGGGATGAAATGGGCGTGTTCGACCGGAAGTCCACTCCGGACTGCTCGAGCTTGCTGGTCAGATGTTTGATGAGCGCTCCGCCGCCGCCCTCTATGTTGTGGGCGCGGATATCCCAGTCTTCAATGGGCAGGAACGCCACGCCGTCGGCGGCGAGCTCTTCAACCATGGCGAGAGCTCCATCGTAAAGGGCCGTGCATAGCGGGTGCGCGTCAGTGGCGTAGGGCGAATCGGGGTTCATCATGTACGCGATGTAGGCCTCTGTCGTGTCATCTGAAAAGCCCTGGCTCTGCTGGAGAGACGTTCCCGCGGCATGGATGGTGCCGGCGCTGAGGGCCGTGTCGCCGCCGGGGGCGCTCTCTTTCTCGAAGAGCACGACGCTCTTGCCTGCCTCGGCTGCTCGCAGTGCGGCGCCAAGGCCGCCGGCTCCAGCGCCGACGACAAGAATGTCTGCCGTCGTCGTGTTGCCTGTTTCGGCCATGGTGTTCGATGAGCACCCGAAGAGCGCCGAAGCGCTCACTATCCCCAATCCTGTGGCGGCCGCCAAGCGCGTGAAGTCTCTGCGGGTTAGCGTGGTTTCCATGATTCCCTCCTTTGTCGTTGACGATGGAGGAATCGTGGCGCCGTCGACCTGTTCTGTCATCCCGCTTGGACGGGTAAACGAAATATACCCCACTTTTAGGTATGCTTGCGGTTGTGTCTGATCTGCGTTTTCGACCGCACACTTGTTACACTAACGAGAGGCTGCGCGGAAGGAGGGGCTATGGCCGGTTCTCGTTTTATGACCGTCGAGACGTGCGGGCTCGGTTTTTTCTGGAGCTGGTGCTACTGCCTGTGGTTCATTCTCGATGTGTATCAGGGCATTGGCATTCAGCTCCCGGGCGCGCAGTTCGCATGGCTCGCCGTATTGGGGTCGGCCGCCGTCGTCCAGTTCTGCGTACCGGTGCTTTTCAGGGCTCGGCCGCTCTCGTCGTTTCCGAGCCTCAATGTGATTGTACCCGCGGCAATGCTTCTTGGCACGGTGGGCATCGAGCTTACGCACTATGCCATTTCGTCTGAAGCGCTTTACTACGGCTCCTCGGTGCTCGCGGGGGCGTCGTCGGCCGTCCTCTGGCATCAGTGGGGCGAGCGCTACGCCGTGACGCGGAACACGGATGCTGCTTCTGTCGCGCTGGCGTTCGGCATCATTGTCGGCATCTCCCTCGTCGTATCCTCGTGCGTGCCCGCGCCGATTGCGGATGCTTACGTGGCGGTAATCCCCTTGATTTCTGGCTTCCTTCTGCGGCGTTCGGCGAAAAGCGATGTGCCAGTGAGGGAAACCGTGCTGCTGCCGAAGGCGTCGCGGAGGATGGGGCAGGGCGCGCTCGTGAAGGTGTCTCTCATGGTGTTTCTCGTGTGCGCGGCCTGCACGTTCACATGGGTTTCCATGCCGGTGCTCGCGGCAAATGCGGGAGCGGATCTGCTTCGCGCCGGCATTGTCGCCGGTGCGGCGTTCATGATCGCGGCTGCGCTTCCTTCCTTGCTGTTCGGATGCGATTTTGCCACGAGTCGCCTTCTGCTGTGGGCCGTTCTTGGGGCGATTATCGCCGTGGCTTTGCGCACGGCGGGCGCCTCTTCGCTGATCGCCTCATCCTTCGTTTTGAGCGTGTCGATATCGGTGGTGCTCGATGTGCTTTTGGCCAGCTATTTCGTTGCGCTTGTGGTCAAGGGCTATGCGGCCTCGGCCACAGCGTTCGGGTTCAGCGAGGGATTTATTTGCGCCGCCATGTTGGTCGGCAACCTTGTCGCGCGACTGGCGTTCGGCGGAGAGGGAGGCACCTCGCAGTTGCCCGTGGAGATAGGGCTCGGCCTCATGTGCTTGCTCTCGTTGCTCTTGCTGTTGCTGGGGGAGCAGCAAGACGAGATCGATGTGATCATGACGGCACCGCCGGAGATTACCGACGTCGAGCGAAACTGTCGGGCCATCGCCGATGAGTTCGGGTTATCTGCCCGGGAGTATGAAATCCTCGTGCTGCTCGGACAGGGCCACACAACCCAAAGTCTGGCCCGGGTTCTGGTCTTATCGCCCTATACGGTGCAGACCCATATCAAGCATATCTACGCCAAGATAGGCATTCATCGCAGAGCCGAGCTTATGGATTACGTGAACCTTAAACGCACTTCTTTTGATGAAGTCTGACGGGGCTGTGGTGCACGCGGAAAGCCAGTGTCGTCAGTGGCTCTTCGTCTCCGGCCTTGGGTCACCCTTGTGGATTAAGTTGCATTAAAGTGATGAACGAGTTGTTTGCAACGATGCTGAGCTGAAGATATGGATAAGCCCATTTGCTGCGGGAGGCCACTGCGGATCCGCTGCGATAACCGGCGCCACTATGCCCTCCCACAGCTAGCCTAGTCGTCAAACGAGATCTGCGCCTCAGCACGCTCGCGCAGGTCGATGCTGGCGTCGATGTCGAGGGGTTCGACTATGATTCCGCTGGCGCGACAGTTCCTTATGAAAGTTGCGAGTCGATTCTCGCCGTCCATTTCCTTTAGGGTGATGACAAGCCCGAATGGAAGTTCTTCTCGCAGTGTCGCATCAAGCCGTTTCTTTGCGTTCAGCTCGAAGCCCCAGTTGGGATTTGCGTAGGTTGTTCTGGGAATGCGCCTCTCTTTTATCGACTCCCGGATGTGCTTCACATTGTTCCATTTGTGAAACTCTGTGCGTGCTTCATCTTCGGTTATGTAAGCGTATAGTTCTCCTTGCCGATTGTTATTGATGGGTACGATGCGCCCATCTTTAATGCGTCCGACTTTTAGGTCAACTTCTGTATTGGTGTAATCGACCCCTTGCTGGCGCGAGCAGGTGGGGAAATAGCAAAGAGTGGCTTTGGCGTAATAGGGTTGCTTGCCTTTTGATTTGGGCACGGGGAGGTTGTAGTTGTACGTTTTGTTTGGCCCGGCGATGCCATGGATGATAAACCGAATCTCATCGTCGGCCGATTGGATGATATCCTCTATCCTGGTCGGCACAGCGCCGTGTCCGATTAGGCATGGGTCACCTGGGTTCGCCCACCCTGAGGCCGAATCGATGATGAGCGCCTTCGCGACCTCTTTGCTCAGGCCCATGACGTCTATGAGATATGCCAGCTTGCGCGCAATCCAGGGTGCGGCAAAGGAAGTTCCGCGACTGCAGTGCTCTGCGCCTTTGAACCAGGTGAGACAGGCTGTATCGCCGTCGCCGCCGAAGTAGGCGACATCGGGCTTTGTGAAGTATTCGAGCACGGGGCCTTTGCGCGTATAGGAGGCTGGCGTTCCGTCCTCGTCTAACGCATTGACGACGAGGGCGTTTACGGAATCTGCGGGGGAGCCAAGGTGCAGAGACCCTCGGTCGAAATCGTCGCTGGGGTTGTTGGTGCCAGCCACCACGAAAATGACGTCGTACTGTTTCTGGATTCGATCGAGTAATGCGGCGACGGGGGAGATTGAGCAAGTCGAGATTTCGAGCGGCGAGCCGAGTGAGAGGTTCCAAACGCGCACGTCGCGGCGGTTCTCCGCAACGATGTGCTCGATTTCTCTCATGAGGGTCAGAAGGCTAAAACGGTTGCTCGCTGTGATGCCGTAGTGTCTCACTCTGAAGTTGCCGCAGCCGTCATCGCGGAGCGGGTTGAGGCGCGCTCCGTCGACGAGGATGGAGGTCACGCAGGTGCCGTGCTTGTACGACATCTCGTTGCGATCGATTTCGGGGTCGACGAGATCGTGTGCTTCTACCCAGTCAGCAAAATACGTATCGTCTGCATCTTCATCGAATAGTGTGTCGATGACCCCGATTGTGGGTTCATTGGCAGGAGCCGGAATCGTCCTTGTTCGGGACGGCTTGCGTTTGTCCCCAGCGTCACGGGGCAGGCTCGACCATTCGACGAGCCCCATGGAAATGAGATAGGGCGCCCTGGCCGCCAATTTGGCATATTCGACACTCTTTAGGACGACGGTTGAATCGTCGATCCTGTTGAGGCCGGAATAAGGGATGCCCGTTCTCTCAAAGATATCGGCAAGGCTAAGCTCGGTTTTGTACAGGGTGACAATGGCATCGTCGGTGATCTCGGGTGCCTCTCTGTCCACTGCGAAACGCTTAATGAAGGACAGATCGACTATCGATTGGCAAAACGCTGTTCTGCTCAAGTCGTATTCTCCGAGAATTCTGTTCCACCACTCGCGCTTCCCCTCCTCTGCGAGAGCGGATAGCTTGTCTTGCGTGGCGCAGCCGTCCATCGTCTCATCGACTGCTTGTGCGACTTTTTCGAGCGTTGTAATGGTTTTGTCCAAGGATTCCGGAGTCACACAATGCACAATCTGGTGCCGGGGAGCACCGTTTGCGTCATACCAGTAGCGCGCACCTACTATGGAGCTATCGGAGGTGCCATCCTTTCCGGCAAGGAGGCGCTTCATACGGCTGCTCTTGGGAACCATTTTTGTGTAGTAAGACGATATCACGGGATTAACATTGATGGAATATTCGCCCCACCCGTCTCTGATCGTCTTCAGCTGGGTGGCAAGGAGTCGTATGCGCTTTGCGGGGATGCGGATGTTCTTTTTCAGATTGGGGAGACCCGGCCCGTTGTATTCCGGGTTTTCCTTGAAGAGTTTTGAATTGAGCTTTAGAACGGGGTTCATTCTAGGCCTCCTTCAGCGTTCTCGCCAAGGTGCTCTTCGGTATCTGAGAGAGGCGTTCTATCTCCCTGAGCGTGAATCCTTCCGAGCGTAATTTGGCCGGGTCATCAGCGCTGCGGCCGAGCAGTGCTTTGTAGATGCGGGACAGATAATCGTAGGGATTTTCCGAGCTGCTAAAGGCGATTGCTGATTTGAGAAGATTTTTCATCTCGCCCGGATAAGGAATATTGCTTGAGAGATCGAGGATCTTCTCGAAAAGACGCTTGTCCCTGCTTATGAAATTGTACTTAGAGTAAAGTTTGTCGAGGTTGAATACGGCCAAGTCTGCAAGATCCTCGCGATTATAGCGGTTGAAGTTAATGACCGCATCGAAGCGGCGCGTGATCGCCTTGTCGAACGAGTTGAACAGGTTGGTGGTCGCAAAGATGACGAGGCGCGGATCGGCGCTTTCCAGCTCCTTGAGGAACGCCGAAGTGACGCGGCCCATCTCACGAACATCGTGCGAATTGATTCTGTCCAAGGCTATGACGTCTATCTCGTCGAACAGGAAGATCGCTTGTTCGGGGTGAGGCAGCTTCCCCATTTCCCGGAAGAGAAGGGAGAGGTTCTTCGCCGTTTGCCCCAGTTTGCTGTCGACGATAGCATTGAAGTCGACGGAATACAACTCCCTTTCGAGGTGATTGGCCAACAGCTTGACAGATTCCGTTTTGCCAGTGCCAGGGACACCCTGGAAGAGAAATTTGCTGATGCCCATGTTTCTGCTGAGGGCGTTTTGTATGCCACGCAAGTCCTCGTCGATGGGCTCGGGGAGAAGAAGCGAAATATTGTCGCAATTTTCGCGTGCGATGAAGATGGGGCTGTCCTCGAAGTCTTGGGGCATAAAGGTGTTTGCATCAGAAAGCTGCGCCATGATGTACTCGCCGAGCTGATAATCTCCGTTGTTGTAGAATTCGGAAGCAATGTCGCTAGCGACGTCGCGAAAGGCGATGTCGTTGCCCTCGCAGTGGTAGCGCACCAGATTGAGTACGTCCTTTTTCTTCATTTGATCCTCCGTTCTTGATAGAGTTACTATAGCACAGATGGGACAAAAATAATTCGGAATGAGACGAATAGGAAAGAAAAATAGTCTTGACAGGGTCTCGATGATCCTTATACTAAGCAATTGTCCGACTCGATTTTCTTTGAGAGGAGGTTGTAGCATGGCTAAGAGCGTGCGTGTGCGCGTTCCGATCTACCGAGTGTCCAAGGTCACCGGCAGAATTCGGAAAGTTGGCACGAGGACCAAGACCGTAAGGGTCAAATGAGGCTCCAGCGGCATCTGGAACCTCATCGTTTCAAAGGAGGAGCTGCTTTCTAGCGGCTCCTCGCTTCGTATGATAGCCCATTTAGCTGCAGAGCGGTTGTGCGATGGGCGTGGGCGACGATTAATGCTCGAGAAATCTGGAAATGCAGAAGGGCTACTAGGAAGGCGCATTGCGCATAGGTGATAGATATGGGTATAGCTGGTTCCGAACTCGCAGAGGGAGCGCTCTCGAGAGCGATTGACTGGGCTGTCGCAAAAATTGCAGATGGGGCAAAGCGGAGGAAGGTCGAAAAGCTGCTTGATGAGACGATTATGAGAGCTGCTTTAATATTTTCCACCGTGGATCTCGCATCCAAGTTTAAGGATGCCCATCGCGTGGAAGAGCTGCTGGCTCATCATACGCTGGAAGACAAGTCGAAAGACGATGCTATCGCTTTGTTTCTCGGGGAGGATGCGGATGAAGAAGCGCTTGCTTTCGTTGGAGATTTCTACGACGGAGTAACTTCCATTATGGCTACCGCTGATGAGTCGCTAGCCGATAGGAAAACTCTAGAAGCTATCGAGAAGCTACTAAGTAGTTCCGAAGATGCATTCCACAGCATTGAGGTGTTGTATGCGGCGTTCGATAGGGCTTCAGCCGATGAAAATGCATCCATCGTTCTCCTGGAATCAGCTGTCAAGCAAGTCGAATCGGGGATACTTGAAGTGGATAACATCCTGGAATTGGCTGATCGCATGCTAGATTCCCCTGCCTCGCGCTACCTACGGGCATACAGCTTCTTGTGCTCGGGCCGTCCGGTTGACTTCACTGCGCTACAAGCAATCGATGGGCATGATAGACTCGCGTTGAGTCTAGCGGCTGTTGCCGTTAGCGCTGGGCGAGCCGAAGACGCATTGCAGGCGCTCGACTTCTGCTCGTTTGATACCAGTGACTTCGCTAGCGCTCTGCAAAGTGTGTTGGAGTATCCGAAGAAGCTCAATGGCCAGATAAGAATTGTGGCACCTGAGAACAATGGTGTGATTGGCTTTGTCGAGCTCTTGAATTTCGAGCATGTCTACGGCTGCGGAGCCATGATGGCTGCTGCAGGATTTTCTTTTGGGGAATGCGCAATATTGAATCCCTTGGTGCGAGAAAAGGAACTGCTGGCCCGTGTTTCCATGGCGGCGGCGATTGCGAGTCTTGATCTTATAACCCTGGCTCAAGAGGCAGTTGAAAGCTATCGGCCGTGGTTTGCTGAGCCATTACTGTCGCAATTCAAGCAAGTTATCAGCATGGCTTTGTATCGCCTTGATAAGGATCAAGCTATGGATTTGATCGGGTTGCTACCTAAGGAGCTGGTTATATTTGCTCAAGACGAGCAAAAGAAGATCGCTTTGAGGGAATGCTTGCGATCAGATGTCGCCTTATCCACCTTGTCTTGGGCTGAGGCGAGGCGCAATTCTGAGCTGCTGTTTGATGCGGCCGTTACCCTGATACGTCTCGATGAGAGCTGGAGGGCTGAGGTCGTTTCGGTATTTGATCGGTGTCGGGAATGGGCTTTTCCGACGCTAGGAATGCTTGTCTCTTATGTGTTCCTCGTCAATCCCGACGTCAGCTACGAGGATTATTGCGAATTTGGGCGATGCGAAGAAGACGAAGCGACCTATCACCTGGTGGCCTACAAGTTGTTCCGTGATAGGTATCCCGAAAAAGCGATCTCGCATATGGCAAAGGGAATCGAGATCATGAAAAGCGAACCCAAGACGTCCGACCTTCTCAGCTCGCGTATCTGGGTTCCGTATCTGGTTGAAGACGGTAGAGAGGCTGAGGTTGAAGAGCTGGTTGGTGGGGTGCTTCCGTATGCTCCTTATCCTCATGTCGCAGAGTTCTTCGGCGCAATTGCTTCCTGTGCGAGCTCTGATGCCTTGCTTGGGAGCATCGTTGATTCGCTCTTGGATGCGGACTTCAAAGATCCCAAGGCAGCCGAACTGATCGTTCGGTATCTTTCGAGCAAGGGTGAAACCGACCTAGCTGGTCGTATGGCATATGCTGCATTCAAGAAGGGGCCGAGTGAGACATTGGCGATGACTGCGGCTTACTGGCTCATAGACAGCTCTCTTGGCGTCGACGACGACATTGTAGAGTATGCCGAAGAAGTAGATTCTCCGCAGATGAATCTGCTTCTCGCGGGTGTCGCCCATGATGAGGGAGCGCGCGAGAAGCAGAATCTGTATCTCGAGAGAGCGGCATTCAGTGAGGGGGATGCTGCTACTGAGGCGCTCAGGTTGTATGCGGTTTGGAATGCGGGCGATGACGATGGTGAGCCGAGGTCAATCCTGGAAGTGGGGCAAAACACCTACATCAAACTTCGATCGGATATTGCTGGAGAATGCACCTGGGCATTTCTCGCCAATGTCGATGCCGTGAAAACAGAAGGCGCTTCTGGGCCGGCGGGTTTTGCATTCAGCACGCGTTCCAAGGAATTTATCGCCTGCAGAGGCCTTCGGGTGGGAGACTCTGTTTCGTTGGATGGCGGAGCCCATACAGTTATAGAGATAGGGCCAGTAGGCTCTTTGCTTGCGCGTAAGGGTTTTGAGACGATCTCCGAAGCTCCTGGAAGTATTGTCTTTACGGGAACTCCTGAGGAAGCACTGCAGCAATTGGATACGTTGATGAGAGAGAATGCGCCCAGGGGCGAAATCTACAAGAATGGGTATTCGACCGAGGAGGGTGTTCTTTATTTCGGTATAGAGACCGGAGCGCAGCTTACCTCTATGCATCAGCTCGAATTTACCATGCAAACTATTTGCAGCGCTAGTCTCCCTTATAGGAAATGTCCTCTAAGTAGGAACGTGGCTCTCGGCCCTGACTGCATGTTCCTCCTTTCCTACAATGCGCTCATAGTACTTGCTATGCTCGATCTTCCGAAAAAAATAGTCGATGCTATTCGCGAGAGATGTTTTCTTACCGAGAGTACGGCAAGTCGGCTGATTAAAGAAGCTCGGGCGTGGTGCGAAGAGCCGTTTGTGGGCGCCGGACGCCTGTGCCATGACGGCGAGCGCCCGGTGCTTTACGAATACGATAGTGAAAGCAGGGAGTACACGAAAGGCAAATGCTTGCCTCTCATCGCGCAGGTAAGAGAAATTCCAACGGCAAAGCCTTCCCTTGAGAGGCTAGACAAGTCAATTGCGCGGCTTCTCAGGGATAATGAAGTGATTGATATCCAAACGGCTCGCCGTAATGGTTTCGTTTTTGTGACCGAGGATATATTGCAGGCACAAATGGTAGACGCTTTTGAGTTGGTAAGCAGGTGCAGCGTTTCTTTGATGCTTATAACTCTTGGTTTTGCGGAATACGTCTTCAACCAATATGCGAATCAAATGGAAGAATGGGGAGCGGAGCCTGTTCTGGAGGTTGACATTGTGGAGGCGATCCAAAGAGCCATTATCGGCGCTTCGCTAACGATGGGCAATGATGTTGCGGTGGATTCTTCGCGGGATGGCGATGACTGTGCTTCGGCCGATCTTTCAGGGCAGGACGAGCCGAAAGTGTAGTCTCCTATATGTAGAATAGTTTCGATGTTGCAAGCGAGAGCGGCAGAGAAAGTCATGGCCGGTGCAGCGATTCTTATAGGCGAGTCAGCGATAAATCGAGTAAATGGTGTCTGCATTGCTGGGATTCGTGCATTGAGGAGAATCTTCAACGGCATCTATCGAGCACGGTTTTCTCTCCAGCTTCGCAAGTGATCGTGCTTGCCGAAGGGAAGACGGACGATGACTATATCAGAAAATCCTTAAAGCTTCTGTTCCCCGATGTTTGCCATATGTTTAAGTTCTTTGACTACCGCAGCGATGCTCAACCAGAAAGAAATAGTTCGGCGTTGACAAAGTTCTGCAATGCAATTGTGTCTTTGAATTTGCAAGAAAAATTCATCTTCTTGTTTGATAACGATGCAGCGGGAAAAGAGGGCTTGCGCAAGACACCCACCCATCTTCCCGCGAATATGAAAGCGATAACTTTACCGGATCTTCCCTTTGCAGCGAATTGTCCAACCATAAGCCCCGATGGCCCTTCGCATAGCGATATTGACGGGCGAGCTGTTGCGATCGAGTTCCTTTTGGGAGATGACGCCTTGGCTCGAAGCGATGGATCATGTTGTCCTGTTGAATGGACAGGAAGAGAAGGAGGCGCATATCAGGGCAAGCTGGAGGGAGATGGAAAACAAAACGCTCAGCGGATATTCGAAAAAGCAATCGAAGAGTCGCTTTTTAATGGAGAGCCATCCCCCGGCTACGACTGGGAAAAGATGATTCAGTTACTCACGCACATAATCAATACTGCGGCAAGCCTCAAGGAGGATGGAGCGATTCCTTGAGCCGTAATCGAACATTGCTTGTTTGAGTGCGGTATGCCTAAACGGAGAGCTTGAAATCGCTCGTACGCCTTGTTGTCGCGGGTGGGTTCTTACAAGTCGACAATAGAAATCCTTGCCCGAATAGGACGCTTTCGGCGTGAGGCTCAACTTTTTGTGCCTGTTTGGTGCGCCGAGACGTTCATGAAAATATATAATGTATATTTATAGCCTATTTATCTTGTTCGAAAGGGAATGGCGATGAGAGACGAATACGACCGCACTATTGAGAAGCGCGCCTTTGAAGTGCTTCATGAGGCATTTGGGGATGAAGCTCGATTTCGCGACGGCCAGCTGGATGCAATTGTGGATGCTGTGGAAGGCGGGCGCACTCTAGTGGTGCAGAAAACCGGCTGGGGCAAATCCCTCGTGTATTTCGTGGCCACAAAGATTCTAAGGGAGAACGGAGCGGGGCCGACAATTGTGATTAGCCCGCTTCTGGCGTTGATGGATAACCAGGTTGATGCGGCTGCCGCTTTTGGGGTGAATGCGGTCACGATTAACAGTTCGAACAGAGACGATTGGGACGAGATCTTCAGCCATCTCGAAGACGTCGATGCGCTCCTGATTTCTCCCGAGAGGCTCTCCAATGAGCTTTTCCTTGCGAGACTCTCAGAGGTTCACGGCACGAAGCTTTTTGTTGTCGATGAGGCTCACTCGATTTCCGACTGGGGCCACGATTTCCGCCCCGATTATCAGCGAATATCGAAGCTCATTGGAGGCTTCCCTCCAGATGTGGCCATTCTCGGAACCACCGCCACGGCAAATGATCGGGTGATCAACGATGTGCGACGACAGCTGGGCGATGACCTGTCTGTCGTTCGCGGTGCCTTGATGCGGGAAAACCTCGCCATACAGGTCAACCCGATTCAGACGCGCGAGCAAAGGCTTGCGTGGCTGGTCTGGGCTCTGACAAATGAGACAGTTCTATCGAAGGGACAGGGAGTTGTCTACTGCTTGACGCAGGCGGATTGCGAATTGGTGAGCGATTTTCTCTCGGCGCACGGCGTTTCGGTTTTGCCGTATCACGGCGGCTTGGGAAAGGATGAGAATGGCATCGATCGAGCTAATCAAAATCTTGCGGAATTCATGAACGGCGACGTAAGGATGCTGGCGGCAACGGTCAAGCTCGGTATGGGCTACGACAAGCCCGATATAAGGTTTGTGGTGCATTTCCAGTTGCCGCAGAATCTCATCGCCTATTACCAGGAAATTGGCCGGGCGGGCCGCGACGGCCTTCCCTCCTATGCGGTGCTGCTCCACGGGCCGGAAGATGAGGACATTCTCTCCTATTTCATCGAAACGGCCCAGGCGACGCCTTCCTTGTTGTCAGATATTGTCTCAATGGCAGAAACAGGAGTGCGGCGCGGGGAGATAAAGGGAATGGTCAATGTTCGGGACGGAAGGCTCGCCGAGGCGCTGAAGTACCTGCAAATACATGATTACATTTACAATGACGAGGGCACGTATCGCGCCAACCCGAGGAAGCGCTTCGATAAGGATCTCGAGGCTTCCCGGCAGGAGGCTTTGCGGCAGATCCGGGTCGATGAACATCTCGCGCTCTTGGACTACCTGAAAACGCAAGGATGCTTCATGGGCCGCATCGCCTCGGAGCTCGATGCGCCCGATGCACGCGATTCTTGCGGTATTTGCGCGAATTGCATGGGCGGCTATCTTGTTCCCGTCGCTGACGATCTAAAGGCCTTGGAAGAGGCCACCGATTACTTGGGCAGCAGGCATGGGGCTATAGAGCCCCGGAAAAAGCACGCCTCGGGTGCGTTTATTCCCGCGGATGAACGGATGGAATACGGTTGGGCGCTATGCGCTGACTACTATTCGGCGGCCGGACAGGAGGTTAAGAGGGGAAAGTACGATCTCGGCTCGTTTTCGGCGGAGCTCGTTCGGGCGTCTGCGGAATTTCTGAGGGACAAGGTGGAGGCCTTCGGCATCGATCTTATTGTACCCATCCCTAGCGTGAATCGTCCTCGCCTCGTTGCTAATTTCGCGCGATGTCTCGGAGAGGCGCTGGGCGTTCCCTGCGTGGAGGCGGTGGCGAAAAGCGCCCATGGAAGCACCCAGAAGGATCTGCTCAATAGTGCGCTGCAAGAGAAAAACATCCAAGAGACAACCATGGTGGCCGATAGGGTTGCCATAGCGGATAAGACTGTTCTCCTGGTTGACGACATGGTGGATTCTCGGTGGACTCTATCGGTGGTGTCGGCTAAACTTCTAGCTGCGGGCGCCTCCGCTGTGTATCCTTTTGCATTAGTCAAAACGGGGAACGGGAGATAGCAAAGGGCGTATGTATAGCGAGAAAGAAAAAAACCTCGTCATGGTACTGGGGGATCTGCTTGAAGATCCGCTATCGCAAGCGGAGAAAGAGGAAATGATTCTCGCTCTCGACAAGGCGGGCGACTCCTGGTGCGATATTCCGTCGGGGCTACCCCCATCGCTTCGTGAGCATGTGGATAAGCTGCGCCGCCAAAGCCTGAAGTTTTCTCTCGAAATGGAAAAGCTAAGCCAGCGTGGGGTGAAAATACTGCTTCCCGAGAAGGAGGCTTCCAGGCATCTCTCGAAAATTCTGGGCTACAAACCGAAATTTCTCTTCTCGCTTGGCGACGCAAGCCTGCTGGATTGTCCTGAAACAAGTTTTCATACGTCGCTTGCAAGCTTGAAGGAAAGCCGCGGTAAGGGTATTCTCGTATCCGATCGCGCATTTGACGAGCTGATGAGGGATGAAGCAGTGATCAGGGCCGTGGCGAACTCCGATGCTTTGCTGGTGGCTGATGCGTTTCGGTCCGCTTCGCATTTGGGCGATGACTTCTTGCGTCAAAAGAACGAGAGCGGGGAAGGATCGAGTTCCTCGGCCAATCAACGAAGTGTGTTTGTGTCGGGATCCAGATCCCAGGCGGTGATTCCAAAAGTCGTGCAGGATTCGCTCGAGGCGATAATGAACAACGGCTTCGACATTCTCATAGGGGATTCGGACAAAGGCGTCGACAAGGAAATCATCGACTTCCTGCGCGTCCCGCTTTATGAAAATGTCGTTCTCTACAGCGTCTCCCGCTTTCCGAGGGTTCCCCCAGAGGATGCCTGGCGCGTGGAAACCGTGCAAGCTGACGAAGGGCTTGGCGGCCGAGAAAGGCAGATGGCCAAAGACCGTGCGATGGCCGCGAGAGCCGACTGGGGGTTGGCTCTGTTCAATCCGATCGAGAAGAACAGGTACGGGGCTTTGCAAGTAAGCGCCGGGACGCTTAGAAACGCCATTCAGATGCTGCTACAGCGCAAGAAGGTGAAGTTCGTTTACTGCTACGAGGGCGATGCTCTTTCTCGTACCCTGAGATCGCTCGATGATCTGGAGAGCGTTATCGAGAGCTACCGCGAGGAGACCCTTACAGGGGCCGAGGCGAAATCGATCAAATCTGCCAAAGGCGTCTCTCCGAAAGACGATGCGGCGGCCGTCAAAGCGGAAAAGATCATGCGGCAATACAGGAAACTGCTTCGGACGGAGCTTCAGGAAGCCAGCGCATCGAGCACGGAGGGCAAGTTGGGGCTCGATGCGCTTGGGCCTT
>OGYH01001997.1_pt1 | contig 17533 bp, 10 predicted proteins | sample 1576511 | NCBI WGS metagenome assembly OGYH01 (sample SAMEA3541522, study PRJEB24748) | human gut metagenome | biome: human gut; feature: human-associated habitat; material: faeces | place: China | collected 2012
ATAATCTTCATTGGCAACTGGATGTTACCTTTCGAGAAGACTACAGTAAAAAGGTGAAAAATGCAGCCAGAAACTTTTCGGTGGCAACAAAAATGGCACTTACCATACTAAAGAATGAGAAAACAACAAAAGGAAGCATGAATCTGAAAAGACTAAAAGCGGGATGGGATGAAAAATATTTGTCACAACTTTTACAGGAAAATAATTTTTAATGCGTCTGCCCTGTCTATCAATAACTGGACGATAACGAATGAAAAACATGCTGGCATAGGGTTGTTTGAATGATAAGTACCTTTCATCTGTTTTCAATGTAAATAAGATCAGCAACCATCGTCTATGCAATCATCATGAGAAACGTATGAGAAATGCAGGGCAGATGTATGAGAAATCATTGAAAAACGAATGAGAAATAGCTGTTTTTTCGTTAAAATATCTGTAAAAAGTATGAGAAATGCCTGCATAGAAAGCATTTCTCATACTATATACAATTGATTATAAACCTATTGCCTAGATTCTATGAGAAATGAGAAATAAAAAAGATAAATCTCTTTCAGAGAGCAACAAGCGGTAGCATTACGAATATTATACATTGGCTGCTTTCTTCTGCTTATTCTTAGGAGCACGCGGCCGGTCTTTATCAGCTCCGGTATCATTTTGCTGTTTCATCCATTTTTGCAGTTCCATCGTCAGTTCTGCCTTCTTCTTACTATATTTCTTCATATCCGCCAGATTATTCATTTCAAACGGATCTTTCTTGATATCATATAGTTCGAACTCGGGACGATTCTTATAGCGGTTCATGATTTTATGTGCCTGATCCGTGTCCTGTGCTTTCCACGAGAGATACCATTCTGCCTTTTCAATATGCTTTTCTACGTATGTTTCCTCCGGAGTCAAGTTCCAGATTAGACGATAGCGTCCGTCTGAAATAGAACGGATTGGATATGCCGGACCTTCCGGAACATTGTTGTGAACATGATAAGCATACTTATGGTGTGTCTTTGTTTTCCCTTGAAATACATCTACCAGACTCTTTCCATCTATTACGTCAGGCACCTTTCCGCCTGCAACATCGATAAATGTAGGAAGAAGGTCTTCATATTGCACAATAGCGGAAGTCTCCGTACCGGGTTTAATGACACCTGGCCAGGAAGCCACCATCGCCGACTTGACACCGGCACTCCAATTGGTCCATTTGGCTCCGGCAAATTGCGTACCCTGCTCGGATATGAAAATGACAAGAGTGTTCTGCAGCAGATTCTTTTCTTTCAGAATCTGCATAGCGTCACCCACCTGCTGATCGAGCAAGCCGACTTCCGCCAAATATCTGGCATAGTATTCACGTGTTACTTCCGTGTCGATAAACTGTGGCGGCAACTGAAGTTTCTTCCGGTCGAAAACGGAAGCGTCACCACCTGTCCAGGGAGCATGCGAATTAATAGAAGCCAAGACAAGGCAAAAAGGTTGGGAAGCATCACGTTCCATAAACTTCTCGATACCTTTGGTATGATAGTCAGTGTTTGGGCTTGTACATCCTTTGGGGAATCCCGGTACATCTTCGAATGGGAAGTTAGCCAAAGGTTTGATATGCCACTTCCCGGCCAATCCAACCCGATAACCCAAATTTCCCAGATAAGTGGGAAGAGATTTTACATCGGCATTGACCGAGCTATGGTTGGCGTAACCGCCATGATGCATCGGATACATACCTGTATAAACACAATGCCGGGTAGGCGTACTCATCGAAACAGAATTATACGCACTGTTGAACTTTATCCCCTGTCGAGCCAATGCATCTATATGGGGAGTCTTGTTGTTGACCGCTCCGAAACAGCCTATATCGTAATAGGAGCAGTCATCGGCTATGATTAATAATATATTAGGCTTTGAAGGAGTTTGGGCAAACCCATTCCCTATCGCCAATCCGCCTAGGAGGCATAAACTAATCATTGATTTTTCCATCTTGTATTATTTTCAATTCATAGGGTTAACAGATTCAACGTACTACTTTCCATTCTTTAGGAGCTTTGAATCCGTCACGACCTTTACCGTAAGGTACTTCCGGTATACAAGGAGTGATCGTGTCATATTTCAGGGCAACCTCATACAAAGCTTTCACAATTTTTTCGTTTCCTGCGCTGGCATTTTTCTTTTCGTAAGGATCCGTTTTATAATCAACCAGGAAGTCCTGTTTCAGATCCAGTCCCGGTTTCATACCTTTTCTTATCAGTTTATAGTCTTTATTGACTACTGCTCCGTGTCCCAGATAAAAATCGCGGTCGATACAGGTCTTTTTACCGTTTAATACAGGGAGGATGCTGATACCGTCATATTCACGTTTCGGACGGCTGTGATCTCCTACCAAATCTTTCAATGTGGGAACAAGGTCAACAAAACCCGTCACTTGTGAGCTCAAGTTCTTATATTGTTTCTCTGCTTTCTTCCAGTAAAGAACAGCAGGTGCATGTACGCCTCCATCCCACTCGTCGAATTTATGTCCACGCAAAGGTCCTGATGAAGATCCCGGAACACCGGCAGTGCCGTTATCACTAAAGAAGATAAAGAAAGTGTTGTCCATAATACCTTTCTTCTTCAAGGCATCTACAATAGCACCGATTCCCCTGTCCATACAAGAAACCATCGCACTGTAAGTCGCTTTTTTCTGTTCTTTCGGTGTCAGGCTGTCGAAATTGTCAGTATAGAGTTTTATATCTTTTTCCTGTGCCTGCAAAGGTGTATGAGGTGCGTTATAGGCCACATACAACATAAACGGACCTTCTTTCTCGTATGCATCGATACAGCGGATGGCTTCTTTGGTTATCAATTCGGTAGAATATCCTTTGTCGTGGCAGGTTTCCCAGTCGTTGTGCCAGTCCAGTTCACCTTCACGCGTCAGGTCGAAATAATCTATCGCACCGTTCAGATGACCATAGAAATGCGAAAAGCCCCTATTCATCGGATAGTGCACTTTCTTGGTATGCCCCAGATGCCACTTACCAATAATGGCTCTGTTCTTATATCCGTTACGTGCCAGCATATCGGCCATCGTTTCTTCATTCTCATCCAGTCCGTCCTCACGCCAGGGCGGAATAACAGCCGAACGGACACCAAACCGGTTCGGGTAACGTCCCGTCATCAGCCCCGCACGGGTAGGCGTACTGATGGGAGAAGTGTAAAAGCGTTCGAGTTCCACTCCTTCGCCCACCAGAGCATCCAAACAGGGAGTCTTGATTTCACTACCATGAAACCCTACATCTCCCCAACCCAAATCGTCGGCCAATACAATCACAATATTAGGACGCTCTGTCTGCGCATGAAGAAATGCCGGAAGCAGAGTACATCCACAAAGCAAACCAAAAAATTCTTTTTTCATGATATACGATTTATAAATTACATTCTGTGTTTTATTCGTTTTGATGTGTGACGGCTTATTTTCTCTTTCCCGGCATGTGTTCGAAGGCACGCATCTCGGTAGGTTGTCCTTCGTCTCCACAATCCTTCATCCAGCGTTTCAACTCTTTATCCAAGCGGCTGATGGTAGAAGCTTGTTTCGCGTCCTCCGCCAGATTTTTCATACAATACGGGTCGTTCTTCACATCATACAATTCGATAGCCGGACGATGCCGGTATTTAGTCGTCATCGCTTTTGCATGACTATCCGTTTCCGCCAGACTTTTCCACTCTTTAAACAAAGGAGATTTTGTTTCAACATTCTGGAAAGTAGCTTCCGGGGTGAGATTGACAATATATCTGTATCGGCCGTCGTATACCGAACGGATGCCATAATAAGGCGATCCTGCATTGATGCCTCTCGTGGTCTGAAGGGAGAAAGAATATTTCTTGTGTGCTTTCTTCTTGCCTGTCAATACCGGTTTAAAGCTTTCGCCATCCACTTTCGCCTGCGGCTTTCCTCCTATTATATCGACAAAAGTAGGGACAATATCTACGTATTCTACCAACGCGTCACTTACGCTTCCCGGCTTAACCACTCCCGGCCAACGAACGATACAGGCAGAGTGTACCCCCGCATCATAACAAGTCCATTTGGCAAAAGGCAGGCTGTTGCCTTGTTCGCTCAAATATACGACAACTGATTTATCCGTCATCTTTTCCTTATCTAAAATAGAAAGGACATTGCCGAATTCCTGATCCATATAATTGATCTCTGCCAGATAATGGGTAAACAACTCACGTGTCTGGGGAATATCTACATACATAGGAGGCAGTGTCAGTTTGTCCGCATTAAATTGAGAGGCATCGCCTTTATTCCAGGGAGTATGCGGTTGATTGGAGGCTACAAACAGACAGAAAGGTTCGCCTTTCGCCTTGCAATCGGAAATAAATTTCTGAATTGCTTCAAAATTCAAGTCCCCACCTTTCAAAGGAGGTACATAAAGGTCGAAAGGAAATACTGATTTCGGGGCAATATGCGATTTTCCGATCAATGCGACTTTATAACCCAATGGTTGCAGATGATGTACAACGCTCAATGTTCCTTCATTGGCACAAGTATGATTGGGGTAAGCTCCGCTGCGTACAGGCCACAAACCGGTATATAGATTGTGCCGGGTAGGCGATGACATCGGAACAGCCTGATAGGCTTGTGTGAAGCGTACTCCCTGTGTGGCAAAATGGTCGATATTCGGAGTCTTCGAATCAACACTGCCATAACAGCCCAAGTCATAATGAGAACAATCGTCGGCTATGAACAATAGGAAGTTCGGTTTTTCCGTTTGCTGGGCGAAAGACAGGCTGGTAGCTCCCAAGGCTACGGATGCACTTACTAGTAATTTATTCATTTTGTGTTCCTCCTTTATTTATTTCTTCGGATGTTTGGGTAATACAAAGTTTGCATTCGCCCATTTCTCCCATTCGGCAACTAACTTGGTAAGCACTTCAGGGTGCTGTTCTGCCAGATTGTTACGTTCGGTACGGTCTTTAACCACATCGTACAATTCCCATTCTTTTCCTTTTTCGTCGCGGATTGCTTTCCAGTTTCCCCAGCGGATCGCTCTATTGTTCTGATGTTCCCAATACATATATTCATGTATAGAGTCTGCTTTCTTTTGAATAGCAGGGAAAAGGCTACTGCCTACCAATGGATATATTTTGTTTCCGCCGTGATAAGTTTCCGGATAGGCGGCTCCTGTTGCTTCCAGAATTGTCGGCATAATGTCCGGCAAATAACCGGGAACACGGCACCATTCACCTTTCTTATTCTTCAGATTGCTTTTCCACGACACGATGAGAGGGGTAGAAATACCTCCTTCATAAGAACGGCATTTGTATTTACGGAACGGAGTATTGGAAACCTGTGCCCATGCTCTTCCGTAAGAAGGGAACACGCTACAAGCCGGATTGTTGATTTCAGACACTTTCCCGCCTCCCAATTCAGCGTATGGCTCGGCACAAGCACCGTTGTCGGACAAGAACATGACAAGCGTGTTATCCAGTTTATGATTCTTCTTCAGGTAGTCCAGCAGTTTTCCGACATTATAATCCACACAATGCACCTGTGCTGCATAAACGGCCATCCGGTAGGCTACTTCATCTTTCTCCTTCTCTGTCAGCTCGTCCCATTTCCGATTTTCCCATTCGGCAAACTCTGTGTTCGGATCAATGATTCCCAACTTAGTCATCCGTTTGCGTCTTGCTTCACGAATTTCATCCCATCCTTTCTCACGATAGATCTTCGTGAATTTTTGAATGTCTTCTTCTTTTGCCTGCAACGGCCAGTGAGGAGCGTTGAATGCCAGATATAGGAAGAAAGGTTTGTCGTCTTTCTGCTCATCAACAAAGCGGATTGCGTAATCGGTAAATGCATCTGTTGTATAATAGGGTGCTTCCGGCTCCGGAAGTTTTGTATTGTCAAGGGTTAAGCCGCGTCCTCCCGATGGACGGAGATAACTGCAAGCTCCTGCCAAAATTCCGTAGAAGCGTTCAAATCCCCGTTGCAAGGGCCACTTTTCTTCTCCATGCATTCCCAGATGCCATTTACCTGCCATATAGGTATGGTAGCCGCCTTCTTTCAGAACTTCGGCTATTGTGACACAATTGCGGTTGAGGAATCCTTTGTATCCGGGTACACCCCAATCATTCGGACTCTTCTGGCCAGGATTTTTAAACGGGTCTTCGGACATCTGACCGATACCTGCCTGATGTTGATATAGTCCTGTCATTAAACTAGCCCGGGCGGGACATGAACGTGAAGTATTGTAGAATTGCGTGAAACGTACTCCTTTGGATGCCAATGCATCAATATTAGGGGTCAGTATTTCTCCACCGTAGCAGCCGATATCGGAATAACCCATATCATCTACCATAATCAGTACGACGTTCGGCTTTTCCTGTGCCGAACAAAACGATGCCATCAGTAAGGGGGCAGTCATTAAGAAATTCTTCTTTACCATAGTATTATCAATTATCTGGAAAACAAAAATAGGGAAGTTTATGCAAAAGGAAGGAAAAATGCTAATCAATAAAGAACAAAATCAGGTATATATGCTATCCAACAGATATACAATGCGTCCATGAACTTTTATTTCTACTCTGAATAGTTTTTTTCCTTTATTGAACAATTAGTTTTCTATTTTTAGGTCAATATATTCTAACTTTGCATTTTAGTTAAAAACCTATTGAAATGAAAAACAAACGAATTCTTTTTCTTCTTTCTTTTTGCTTATCGCTAGCAATAGCATGGGGAGAGATTCCTCCTGCCAAAGTTATATTCCAACAATACATGAACCAAGCACAGACATTTGCCAACAACTTTCCACGAGAGAAAGCTTATTTGCATTTCGACAACACGAGTTATTATGTTGGAGATACGATCTGGTTCAAGGCTTATGTCACTCTCGCCGAAAAGCAGACTTTCAGTCCGATCAGCCGCCCCCTGTATGTGGAACTGGTGGATCAGACAGGACATATAACAGATAAACAAATCATTAAACTGACGCAGGGAGAAGGGAACGGACAATTCGTTCTTCCCCGTTCCATGTTATCCGGCTATTATGAGGTACGTGCCTATACCCGCTGGATGCTTGCTTTCAACGAACCGCAGTATTTCTCACGTACTTTCCCGATTTATCAACTGGCGAATAGTGATAAGCTGGAACGTAGTATCACAACTTACGAACTTAGTCCGTCAATGGAGAACCGTCCGTCGGAAACAAAGGAGAAGTTGAGTGTACGTTTTTTTCCCGAAGGAGGGCAATTAGTGGAAGGAGTGACTTCGCAAGTGGCTTTCAAGGCGGAGAGTAAAGATGAAGGGAATATAGAATTGTCGGGAACGCTCTATACCAAAGAAGGAGCAGAAATCACTTCTTTCGAGACTTTGCACGATGGAATGGGGCATTTTGAATATACGCCTTCTGCACAACCGGCTGTTGCCAAAGTCGATTTTCAAGGAAAGAAGTATGAATTTACCCTTCCACAAGCGTTGCCTAACGGGTATGTGTTGAGTACTGTCAACAATGCCGGTGCCCTTTTGGTGAAAGTATCCTGCAATGCCGCTACTCCTCAAGATACATTAGCTATATTTATCAGTCATCAGGGACGGCCGTATGTTCATCAATTGATTAGTTGCCGGGCGGACGCTCCACAAGAGTTCATTCTGCCTACCCGCAAACTACCGGCAGGTGTACTGCAAGTCAGCCTCATCAACCGAGCTGGTAATACGTTATGCGAGCGTTTTGTCTTTTCCAATCCACGTGCTCCTCTACAACTATCCGCAGAGGGCCTGAAAGAGGTGTATACTCCCTACGCTCCTATTCGTTGTGAGTTACAGGTAAAGAATGCCAAGGGAGAACCGGTATCGGGAGATGTATCAGTCAGCATCCGGGATGCCGTCCGGTCAGATTATCTGGAGTATGACAATAACATCTTCACTGATTTGCTGTTAACATCTGATTTAAAAGGATATATCCATCAGCCCGGTTATTATTTTGCATCACCGTCTCCCCGGAAGCAAACGGAACTGGATATATTATTAATGGTGCATGGATGGCGTAAATATGACATGAGCCAAGCCATTTCTACTGCTCCTTTCACTCCGTTGCAGTTACCGGAAGCTCAATTAGTGTTGAACGGGCAGGTTAAATCAACGATCCTCAAGAATAAGCTGAAAGATATAGCGCTTAGTGTGATAGTGAAGAAAGATGACCAATTTATCACTGGAGGAACCGTGACCGATGAAAACGGTCGTTTCACCATTCCTGTAGAAGACTTTGAAGGAACCACGGAAGCGGTGATCCAAACCCGGAAAGTCGGTAAAGAACGCAACAAGGATGCATCCATCCTGATCGACCGTAATTTCTCACCTGCTCCCCGAGCCTACGGCTACAAGGAGCTTCATCCTAAATGGAAGGACTTGACCCACTGGCTACAAAAAGCCGAGAATTTTGATTCTCTATACATGGATTCTATCCGGAAAGTAGAAGGACTTTATGTATTGGATGAAGTGGAAATCAAAAGCAAACGCCGGCAAGGAAGTAATATGGCTACTAAAATCAATGAGAAAAGCATTGACGCTTATTACGACGTACGCCGTTCTGTAGATTTATTACGTGACAATGGGAAGATTGTCACAACTATTCCGGAATTAATGGAAAAGTTAAGTCCGCAATTCGATTGGGATCGTAGCAATGACAAGCTTACTTATCGGCAGAAACCAATCTGCTATATCATGGATAACCACATTTTATCCGAGACAGAAACTCAAATGATGTTGACCGAAGTGGATGGACTGGCTTCTATCATCATCAGCAAAGGAACCGGAGGCATTGATGACGACATCATTCAAAACACCAAAATGTCCGAAGTTACGGATAGTACGGGAGTGGATATCAGCAAACTGGACAAATACAGTGTTTTCTACCTGATTCCCCTACCCAGACGCGATGTATTGAACAAAAGTCAGACTGCCGTACTTGGTACCCGGCAAACAGTCATTCAGGGATATACTCATGCACTGGAATATTATTCACCTGCCTACCCGACCAAGGAATTGTATATGGATAAAGTGGACAAAAGACGGACGCTCTACTGGAATCCGTCTGTACGGACAGATGAAAATGGAAAAGCTGTGATTGAATGTTATAATAACCAATATTCCACTCCGGTGATTATTCAGGCGGAAACGATGAGTAAGGATGGACAAATAGGAAGTATGAAGTATTCTACAATCGGGCAAGCGGAGCAATAGTTCTTGTTGTAGATAACCTCATAGCAGATATTATTAATGGGGATGAAGTTATTCCTGATCCGGAATCCTTCATCCCCATTATTCTTTCAATGTTTCTATTCATTCCGTTTTAAATGGAATGACAGTTATTTCTTTTTCTGTCCCGGGTAAGGTTCTACCATGCAACGCTTAGCCCATGCTTCGTATGCTTTTGACATTTCTGCCACCTTCTCCGGATATTTAGCAGCCAGATCATGTTGCTCGCTCCGGTCTTCATTCAAATTGTACAATTCCCATTGAGAGTTATTTTTCGGGCGAACCAGTTTCCAGCCATCATTGGAAAGAAAAGCACGTTCGTTGAAGTGTTCAAAGCCCAGATAGTCGTGTCCCTTGCGATGTCCGGTCTTGAAGATAGGAAGTAAGCTCTTTCCTTCCATTGGAAGAATATCATGTCCTTTATAGGTAGTTGGATATTCAGCATCCGCTAAATCGACACAAGTAGCCATGATGTCCATTACATGCCCTATTTCAGATGTCATGCCACCCACGTTCTTTTTAATTCCTTTCGGCCAATGAGCAATCATCGGAGTACAGATACCTCCTTCATAAGATTTAGCTTTCCAAAAGCGGAATGGAGTATTCGCTACATTAGACCAACGGGCTCCCAATGAAGCGTATGTAGTCTGTGGTCCAGGCAATACCTGTTTATTACGCGGGTAAATGATTTTCTTTCCATCACGAGTCATATCCGGACGGTCGTTCTCTCCACCAGACATGTTCTGGCAGTCTTCGTTACTGCAACCATTATCAGACAAGAAAAGAATCAATGTATTATCAAGCTGTCCGGTCTTTTTCAAAGCCTCGATAATTTGTCCGATACCCTGATCTACACGGTCGATCATTGCAGCGTGAACGGCCATCGCACGGGCATCCCATTCTGCATGTGGATTATCTTCCCATTTGTCATGAAACTGACGTTCGGACAAAAAGTTATCCATTCCCGGGAAAACACCCAACTGCTTTTGACGTTCATAACGGGCATTACGGATAGCTTCCCAACCTACTTTATAAGTATCCTTATATTTCTCAATATCTTCAGGAAGTGCATGCAGCGGCCAATGCGGTGCTGTATAAGCCAAGTACATAAAGAATGGTTTATCATCCTTTGCATATTCTTCTACCTCCTGTACGGCACGTTCTGAAAGGGCTTGGGTTATATAATATCCTTTAGGTACTTCCTTTATAGGCACTTCACCTTCTACTAAACTGAACGGATCAAAGTAATCCACCACTCCATAAATAACTCCATAGTGAGAATCAAAGCCACGATTAACCGGATAATGACATAAATCAGAGAATGTATCATGGAAGACGCGATGTGCCAGCCATTCGCGTTGGTCCTTACGTAGAGGAGTCTCGGCAACATGCCATTTTCCAACCATACTGGTGGTATATCCTGCTCCCTTCAATACCTCGGCAATAGTAACGGCATTGCGAGAAAGTGTTCCACGATAGCCTGGTAAGTGAGCATCAAAGGTCATTCGTCCGATTCCGGCCTGATGTTGGTAAAGTCCTGTCAATAGGGAAGCACGAGTCGGGCAACTACGGCTTGCATTATAGAAATGATTGAATCGTACTCCTTTTTGTGCCAGTTTGTCCAAATTAGGAGTATGAATCTCGCTACCATAGCATCCCAAATCGGAATAACCAAGGTCATCTGCAAGAATGACCAGGATATTAGGACGTTTGTCCGACTTTTTCCCCTTCGCCTCTGCTGCAGAATGACCAGCAACCATCAAGGCGGTCGGTAATAGTAATAATTTAGAATTCATAAGTTTAATATTGGTTTATAATTTGTTTTTCACTGTATTACTCTTTTCCTTTATCTTTGTTTTTCTCAAACCATTTACATACTTTTTCGCCCAATTTAGCTACGATTTCCGGATGCGACTGCGCTACATCATTTTTCTCAAATTTGTCTTTTGCAATATCGTACAGCTGTGCATCGCTTCCGTCGCCATTTATCAATAGCTTCCAGTTGCCACTGCGTATAGCCAGATGAGGACTCCTATCGTTTGCATTTCCCGGTTTCTTAAAGAATTGGTTTCTACCGAAATCCCACATCAGGTCTGTTTTACGTTTAGCTTTCGATTTACCCAGAAGAACTTTATCATAATTTTGTCCGTCCCCCTGGTAACCTTTCTCTGTTTTAATTCCGGCTATCGCACATAGAGACGGATATAAATCGACTGCACACAACACACTCTCGTTATTCACTTGTCCAGCCTTTATTTTCTTGGGGTATTTTATAAGGAACGGCATGCGAATTCCACCTTCATAAAGGCTATTCTTCGTTCCTCTCAAATAGGCAGCACGAGCGGATTGGAAACTGGGTGCCGGTCCGTTGTCACTAGTGAAAATCACGATTGTATTTTCCGACAATCCCAACTCATCCAATGCTTTGATAAGACGTCCGATCTGTTTGTCCATTTCAGCAAGAACAGGGATGAAGGCTTCTTCCGTATTCCAGCTTTTGTTATCCTTTTGCTTAAATTCCGGTACCCAAGGAGTATGCATATCATCCGGCCAGAGATTCAAGAAGAAAGGCTGGTCTTTATGACGTTTGACAAAGTCAATACTCTTATTTACAAAGTATTCGGTACGTCTCCAGCGTTTTACACTGTCTTTAGCCGACCATATCCAGTTCGTAGCAGTAATTGCCGGTTCCGGATCCGGACTTTCATACGTTGATATATATTCGTCAAAACCATAATTCTTAATAGAAGGTGCATTGTGCACGTCGCGTCCACCTCCCATATGCCATTTACCTATATGTCCGGTAGCATAACCTGCATTTTGAAAAGCGCGTGCCATGGAAGGATTCTTGTCACTCAAAAAGTTACGTTGTTCACACTTTTTGTTGCTGGCTTTATTATTTAAAAAGGTATTAATTCCTACTTCTATGGGAAATTTGCCTGTTGTCAATCCGCAACGTGAAGGTGAGCTGACTGGTGCGGACGAGTAATACTGATTGAATAACAATCCGTCCTGCGCTATCTTATCAATATTCGGAGTAGGAACAAACTTACCCCCATAACAACCGATATCCCCGATTCCCATGTCATCTATATAAATGACGACTACATTAGGTTTTGTCTCTGCCTGCATACTGGCTACGGGTAATAAAGCTCCCAACCAAGGCAAATGTTTTTTGATGTTCATAATTATTCTGATTTAATTAACTGTACTTTTTGTCGGTTTCGTGTGACTGACTTACAGAACAAAAGTAGGGAAGTTTTTTAAGAGAAAGGGAAAAATACAAATCAATAAAGGAAAAAAACAGGTAAACAAAGATGAGGAACAGCTAATCTAAACCCATATATAAACAAAATAGGGAAGATATTATTCCTATATCTTCCCTATCTCCACTCATTTATAAGATTACCATTCTATTTGCTGGTCTTCGTCCGGAATCTGTGTATTGATATTCCGTTGTAGCGTCATGCTTCCTTCCACTCTATATTTGATAGGGATAACTTCCGTATCACTTCCACCATAGGTAAAATCCTGGAAATCATATTCAAACATGATTTGAACATAACGACGTTCCAAATAAGGGCGTGTAGCATCCATAATCGATGTACTACTATAGATAGGTGTTCCTATTAATTCAAATTCCATTTCATTATTGGGATCGTCCGGCTTCATATCCAATGTTCCATCTTCTCTGAAGTGTACATTGATTTTGTACTTCTTACGTATGTCTTTATCCATATCCTCATTAATCAGACCGGCATAAAAGAATACGGAATTGTTATCTATCACATATCCTGTACGCTTGTTCGTCGTTCTTGCATTCGTATCAGGCTTACCATTTATATAAGTGTACACTTTCATGGAAGAAGCCGTGTACGAACCGGAATAATCATTAAAAGGTACTACCTTCAACAAAGCTTTTGCATAGTTCTTACGTGGATGACTTTGATAATCATAGGCTCCATCATCAACAATAGTTAACGGTAAAACCCATTTCTCCAACATATCAATGCCTTGTAGATTAAAATCAATATTTAATTGTTCTACGCACGAACCGGCAGGAATATGTACCGTTTCGGGAAATTCATATTTATCTTCCTCCATTTCCGTATACCACAATTCCGGACGATAAAGACTAAAGCGCTCGATATTCAACGTTTTCAATGTGTCCTTATCCACTGCTATATGTATATCTCGGTCTTGTCCATTCACTGTAGAGCCACTGATAATGACAGGCAGCTGATAAGTCACTTTTCCATTATCCTTATATCTGACGTAGATGGTAGTAACACCATCGCCTCCTGAAGCGATAGGTGCTTTGAAAGATACGTATTGTTCATACTGCTCATCTTCCCACTCATTATTACAAGCGGTTCCCAAGACGATGACAGCCAATAAACTTAAATAAATATATATATTCTTCATATCATATTCTTATTAGGAGATTAATCATTGTATGTCCATCCCGGGTTCTGCGTCAACCGTTTATTACGTTTCAGCTCATCGTGGCTGATAGGCCAGAAATAGAGCTTACGCGAGAAGGCAGTAGGTAAGTCTGCAATTTCAATCGGAGTATAGAATTGTTCTCTCTGCTCCTCCGTATCCGACATATAGAAATTACATCCGTAGTTTTTCTTGGACTCTTCCACTTCTGCATCTTTCCATCTACGTAAATCAAAATAACGCTGCCCTTCGGCCATGAGTTCAATTTGACGTTCACGTTTCAGCTTCTTGCGGAATACATCCCGATCTTGGTACTCCGACATGGTATAATCGGGTACACCCGCACGGCGACGTATCTGTCTGATACCTTTTTTCATTTCATCAATATCACGTTTGACGGAATAACTGGTAGAACCATCCCATGATGCTATGTCATATGAAGATCCATCCTCCAACTCATTCAAGGCTTCGGCATAGATCAATAAAATTTCGGCAAAACGAATGGCAGGTTCTGCTTTTGCTTTTATTTCCTTACGATTCGTATCATCCGGGTGTACATACTTCATGATACCGATGCCAGATCGTAAATAAACACCAGTACCGGAGAAACCGTCCGTATTGATACCGTAATAATAGTTGACTTGTTTCTCAACGTCATTCTTATAGTCCGTTGTCTCTGCATTTTTCAGTAAAGCCCACACACAGCCATTATAAGAAACCGAAGCATAAAAACGTGGTTCTCGGTTGGCATATTCCTTATACACCCCTTCTTTTAGTTGAGGGTATGTACCTGCCTCAACCTCCTCTTTAGTGACAAAACGTGTGCCGTAAGGGTACTCTTCTTTAAAATGTTCTCTGCTAAATTCGTCTCCATTTGCCATATAATAAGCGTCACACATCTTCTGTGTCATGCCATACGCATTACTTCCTCCACCCAAAGTTTTCGGCATTTGAAGTTTCACCATTTCAGCAATACTATTGGCTCCCTGATTACGCCCACGGCTGAAAATCAACTCCGGATTTTGGTACATCGCTAATGAACCATTAAAAACAGCACGATAAGACTCATAAGGGTCTATATCACTATATCCACCTTCATTCCATGTCTTTGTTGAAAAGTCCTTATCCTGATAAGGAGCAATGGTAGCAGGATATCCGGGTTCAGCAATATTAGTTGCTTTCTTATGGTAAAGTTCATAACGACGCCCGTTATTTTCTCCGGGAAGTTCCATCACATCTCTTGCCGCAGCTGCAGCTCTAGCCCATTTGTATTCATTATATTCCTGAGACATCAGACATCTTCCTTCATAATCTACCAAATCCGAAAATTTATCAGGATCTCCCGGACGTGGATTATTGATAGGGCTTGCCGAATATACCAATGCTCTGGCACGAGCTGCCAATGCTGCTCCTCGCGTGGGACGTGCCACCTGATTAATGGCCCGGGCCAGAGGCAGGTCTTTGGCTGCCAGGCACATCTCCGATTCGATGTATTCCACACATTCATCATACGAATTACGCTGAATTTCCAAATCATCATAATCGGCAGTATAGTCAAGTCCATCATCTGGCAATAAGGGTACAGGACCGTATTTACGTAGTAATAACCAATAATAATACGCACGCACGAAACGGGCTTGCGCTTTCAGATCGGCTCTCTCTTCTTCCGTATATTTCGTATTCATGTCAATATTCTGAATGAAGATAGACGCTTGACGAATACCTTTATAACTATCCCCCCACGAATGCCGGTAACCTTCATCATAAGTACCAGTCTTGAATGTCTTGTACGCATCAAGACTATTCCCACCGAAATAAATATCATCGGCGAAATTAGTGATTGTATTAAGCATGTTAGATACTTCCAGATTGTATCCACCTAAATAGGAATAGGCATTCGCCAACCATTCTCCGTAGATTCCTTGTCAGTAAAAACATCCTCCAAAGACCGGCGGTCTTTGAAATATTTGTCAGAGTCGAGTTTATCCGAACAAGCGACGGCAATCGCACTCAACATAATACCAATATACAGTTTATATATCTTTCTCATTTTTCATGCATTTAATTAGATATTCACAGTTAATCCCAAAGTAAACGTCTTAGCAAGCGGATATTTCTCACCGTTAGAGACTCCCATTTCCGGATCCCATTCTTTAAATTTAGCAAACGTCAAGATATTGGTACCAATGAAAAATACACGTATCTTGTTAAACCGCATCTTGTTCACAATTGATTTCGGCAATGTATAACCTACTTCCAATGTTTTCAAGCGTAAATAAGATCCATCTCTGAGCCAATAGGTAGAAGCTCTATAATTATTATCATTCCCTCCATAACTAAGCCGAGGATACGAAGCATTAGGATTCTCATTAGCCGGAATACCCAATGTGGCAGCTGTCTCCGCATCGACATAGCGATCTTTCACTAAATTCGTCAGAATATTTCCCCACTGACTATCCTTAAAGGCATATACAGTAGAACCATTAATGAAGAATGAAGACTTGCCTGCTCCCTGGAAGTGAGCATTAAAATCAAAACCTTTCCACTGTGCAGAAATACCAAAACCATATATCAAGTTAGGCTTTGTTGTCGCACCAATGGCCACTTCATCACTAGCATTAATGATTCCATCCCCATTGACGTCTTTATATTTGATGTCACCCGGTTGTACCTTTCCCCAATTAGTCTGCTGCGGACTATTTCGTATATCATCGTAATCCTTAAACAATCCTAAAGCTATTAATCCCTTTGCCTGATTAACCCTGTAGCCAGCCTCTTTTTGATAAGGATAAACTGCGTTCATCTCATCTTTTTCCAGAATTTCATTTTTGCTGTAAGTAAAATTACCACGAACAGTCAAATTGACTTTTCCTATCTTCTGCTTGTAGGCAAAATTGCCGTCGAAACCTTTCGACCGGACACTTCCCACATTCGCTTTTGGATTACTATTCACCCCCACAATACCTGGTAGATATTTACGTTCCATATAGATGCCATCACGCTGTTCATGAAAATAATCTACAGTAGCCGTAAACTTATCATTGAATAAAGATAAGTCTACACCCGCATCATGCTTGGTTGCAATTTCCCAGGTGACATTGTTAGAGGCCAACTGTGTATACTGCATTCCTGTATATACATTATCCGTAGAACCATAATCACTCCAAGTCCAACCACTTCCATCATCCTTGATAGTATACAAATAAGGGAAACGTACATCCATCTTATCATTACCAACCTTACCATAAGAGTAACGTAACTTGAACATATTCATCCATTTCAGATGTTTTTTAACAAATTTCTCTTCTGCTATATTCCAAGCTAAAGAAAAGGCTGGAAAAAAACCGAAACGATGCCCGTCAGCAAAATTCTCCGAACCATTATAACCAAAATTAAAATCGGCAAAGTAGCGATAATTCCAGTTATAACTGGCACGCCCCGCCAATCCCATGTGACGTTTGGCAATACCATTTTTTACATCTGTTCCAATATCTACTGTGGTCCGATAAGCATCCTGGCTATATTTTAAAGTACCACCTACGTGATGTGCTTTGAATGCACGATTATATTGCAAATAGGCCTCTAAAAATTCACGGCGCTCACCAGTGGAAGAACTCGTCTGTTCCATTGGTTTCTCGGCACTTTGTTGCTTGAAAATCAGGTTCCCGTCATCGTCACGTTCTCTTTGGGCGCGCCATGTCTCCGGCATTCTTATCCGGTTTATTTCACTCTGATTATTCGTATCAAATCCGAAACGGCCTTCAAAGCGTAAGCCTTTGGTAATGAAGTCCAGCTTTTGCTCCAGAGAAATATTTGTCTGAATCTTATTATTCCAGATTTCTTTATATCCAGTCTGTGTAGCAAGTACCCAAG
>OGYH01002003.1_pt1 | contig 17497 bp, 16 predicted proteins | sample 1576511 | NCBI WGS metagenome assembly OGYH01 (sample SAMEA3541522, study PRJEB24748) | human gut metagenome | biome: human gut; feature: human-associated habitat; material: faeces | place: China | collected 2012
AAATTTATGAGGGTTCTATTCGATTTTTTTATTAATATTGCGCGTTGGGCCTGTCCCTCGGGAGGCCTTTGTCATTTGAGCTTCAATTGTTGCTAGGAATTTGAACTTTCTGCAAGTTTTATAACTTCAATTGGAGTACTACTCAAATGAAAAAAACACTTATCGCTGCTGCAGTCATGGCCGCTTCCGGCGTTGCATTTGCTGCTTCTAACGTTACCCTTTACGGTGTTATCGACGCTGGTGCCGTAGTTTCTAAAGTTAAACACAACACAACTAAAGTTCAAATGAAGAGCGGTTTCGACTCTGGCTCTCGTTGGGGTATTAAGGGTGTTGAAGACCTTGGTAATGGATATGCTGTAGGCTTCCAGCTGGAACAAGGTTTTGATAGCGATACAGGGGCAGATACCGCTTCTAACTCTGCAGGAAAGAGCTTTGGACGTGAAACACGTCTTTATGTAGACGGTGGCTTCGGTCAGGTAGGTGTTGGCCGCTTCGGCTCCCTTGCTAGTGGCGCTGGCTCCTATAATATTCTTACTGGCTGGGCTTTTGGCACATCCTACGAAGATCAGGGAAGCTGGACAAGTTTTGGTAAGAGCAACAGCCGTGTGAATAATGCAATTGCGTACGTATCCCCTTCTTTTGGCGGTTTCACCGTTCATGCTATGTACTCTAACGGTACTGAGGACGATGCGAACAAATGGTCTGACAATAGACATTATTACGGCTTAGGTCTGAAATATGCTGACAAAGCAGCTACTGCAGCTTTAATCTTCGAAGCTCTTGACGGGAAAGGCACTGGAGGCGAAAAGAAACTCGGCACAGGACTCAATACTTACTTAAAGACTCTTGGGCTTGACTTAATTAAAGGCGATGACCTTACAACTATGGACAAGCGAACAGCCGAATTTAAAGATCGCAAGACGGCTTACAGTGTGACCGCAGGTGGTACGTACAATTTCGGAGTTGTTACGGCTATGGGCATTTATCAGTATGCCTGGGAATCTGAAATGTATTCTCAGCATGCTTTTGGTCTGAGCGCATCTGCTCCTTTAGCAGGTGGTACGGCTAAACTGGGTGCCCGTTATTTATTGGGTAAACTCGATGGCGATGCCAAAAATGTCGCTAAGGCCCTTGACGCTGACACGAAATACAGAGCATGGAATATCGATGCTGGTTACACATATCCATTGAGCAAACGTACCTACTTCTACAGTTTTGCCGGGTACTCTGATGGAGCTAAGCTCTACAAAGATGTCGAAAACGGTAAATTCAACGGCTGGTCTGTTGGCACAGGCTTAGTCCACAAATTCTAATCAATTAGGTAGATTAGTTTGAGTTTCGGCCTCCTTCGGGAGGCTTTTTTCATTTGAACTTCGATTGTTGCTAGGAATTTGAACTTTCTGCAAGTTTTACAACTTCAATTGGAGTACTACTCAAATGAAAAAAACACTTATCGCCATGGGCGTTCTTGGCGCATTCTCCTCTCTGGCTTTTGCGGCTTCTAACGTCACTCTCTACGGTATCATTGAAGAAGGTGTGATCGTCCAGAAAGCTAAACACGGCGACAACAAAGTCGAACTGAACTCCGGTTTCGGCCAGGGCTCCCGCTGGGGCATCAAGGGTGTTGAAGATCTCGGTAACGGTTACAGCGCCGGTTTCGTTCTTGAACAGGGTTTCAACGCTGACAACGGCAATGAAGCTACATCCGGAAAAGCTTTCAACCGTGAATCTTTCCTGTATGTTAAAGGCGGCTTCGGCTCCTTCGGTTTCGGCCGTACAGGCGCTCTTTCCTTCGCTCAGACTCAGGCTATTCTGACTGGTTGGGCCTTCGGCACTTCCTACGGTGCTTCTTCCTGGCAGAGTGCAATTGCCAATAACTTCAGCCGTATGGACAATGTCCTGTCTTATGCCACCCCCTCTTTCAATGGCTTCACCGGTCATGTGATGTACTCCAACGGCCTGACAAGCGATTCTGAAAAATGGTCTGACAACAACCACTACTATGGTATTGGTATTAAGTACCAGGCTAACGCAATCAAGTCCAGCTTGATTTTTGAAGCAGCTGATAACAAAGGTACTGCTACAGATGCTAAGACTGCTGGCGATATCATGACTCAACAAGAATATGCACTGGCCGTCGCGGGTGTCGCTGCCGAAGACTACAAGGCATGGGCTAAAGTCGACGCTAACAAAGAGGCTTATAAGACATGGGCAAAAACAGAATTGGCCGCTGGAGAAGCTGCCAAGAAACCTATTTATGTAATTAACTACGGTTTGGAATATAACCTTGGCTCTTGGACTCCGATGTTTGCTTATCAGTTCGCACACCAGAACAATGGACGTAGAACTCATATGTTCGGCCTGTCTGCCTCTGCTCAAGTTGCTGGTGGTAAGGCCATGTTAGGTGCTCGTTACGTCTTTGGTAAAGACTATGCGAAGAAAGTTGGTGCTAATGAAGTTGCGGTTGATGGCGACGTTCGTGCCTGGACAATCGGTGCTGCTTACGAATACCCGCTCTCCAAGAGAACAGCTGTTAAGGCTTATGCCGGCTACGCTGACTCCGGTAAAGAATGGAAGGAAGTCGAAGACGTTGCTTACAACGGCTACCAGGTTTACCTTGGCCTTCGCCACGCTTTCTAATCTGACCTGATCTCTGATTAGTCATCGGCCTCCTTCGGGAGGCCTTTTTATCTTCGCAGCAGTCGGGTATCGAAAAAGCGCGAAAGACATGGATTTTCTTTCGCGCCAATAGCTCTGACAATGAATAACTTAGAACTTATGGAGAAGACCTAAGCCTACCTGCCAACCGTTGTAATTTACATCCGCTTCGTTTTTCCAGCCTTTAGCTCCATCGGCATAACCTGCGTATGTCCAAAGGTTGGTGCGTTTGCTGAATGGATATTCATAACCTGCTCCAACAGTCCAAACACTTGCCTTCTTTTCGGAGAGGGCTGCAAGATCGACATAATGGCTGTCGTATTTGCGAAGAAGGTACTTGGCGCCCAATTTAGCTGAACCACCAGCCAGAGGGGCTGTTACAGAAAGGCCGAATGCATGCTGATGGTAATAGTCTTCTTGTGTGGCGTACTGGTAAATCACTCCGGGTTTGACTCCGTTGAAGTTGTATGTGCCTCCGGCCGTAATGTGATAAAGAGCCTTCTGCTTTTCTTCCAGTAGTGCTACGCCTTTGTTATCTTTAGCTTCAAAAATAATGCTGGCATCAATGTTATGAGCTGTATATTTTGCACCAACACCGTAGTAGTGAGCATTGTCAGACCATTTGTTGTCATCTGTTGCTGTACCGTTAGAGTAAGTGGCGTGCAGAGTTAGACCAGAGAAGGAGGGAGTGACATAGTTGACCGCGTTGTTTAAACGACCAAAGTGAACGTTGCCGACGCTCCAAGCGCTGGCACCCCATGAAGTGCCGAATGCCCATCCACGGAGGATGGCAGTTGACTGAGCAAAGCCAAGGGCCCCCATTCTACCAAGAGCGACTTGGCCGAAAGGGCCGGTTATTCTCATTAAAGACTCACGACTGAAGGCAAGACCAGAAGTATGTTCAGCTCCGGAGTCAGCCAAAAAACCCTGTTCTAATGTGAAACCTACGCTGTAACCGTTACCAAGGTCTTCAACACCTTTGATACCCCAACGCGACATTCCCACGAAGCCAGATTTAAGAGTTGCCGTGGTAGAGGAGTGTTTGGCCTTCCCAACGACCAAGCCTTCGTCCAATTGACCATAAAGTGTAACGTTAGAGGCCGCAAAGGATAAGGAAGCAAAGCTTGAAAGTAATGCTGCTACTAAAATTTTTGTTCTCATGATTTCTCCTAACAGATTTGAAAAACCCCTCTACAAAGATGTTAGAGGGGTTCTTGCTAAGCTACACTTAGACTCTTAGAAAGAATGACGGAGGCCGAAGTAGACCTGGTAGCCGTTGTACACGACTTTTTCTGTATCCTTCCAAGCCTTGGAAGAATCGCCGTAGCCGGCGTAGGCTTTGACAGCAGTGCGTTTGCTGAGCGGATAAACGTAAGCCGCACCGACATTCCAGGAACGAACCTTGTCATCGCCTGCTTCAAGAGATTTGTCCTTACCAAAGAGATAGCGAGCGCCGAGAAGAGCATCACCGCCGCCGACAGCAACCTTGGCGCTTAGACCAAACATATGTGTCTTCTTGCCTTCATCCTGATTTGCCCACTGATAAGCAAACATCGGTGTCCACTGGCCAAGGTTGTATTCCAAACCGTAGTTGATGACATAAGAGGTCTTTTCTTTAGGATCTGCAGTGTTCTTGTGATCAACTGCCTCGAAAATCAAGCTGGACTTGATGGCGTTCGCATTGTAGAGAGCGCCTACGCCATAGTAGTGGTTATTTTTAGACCACTTAGCGTCATCGCCAGTGGTACCGTTAGAATACATGGCGCTAATCTTGAAACCGCCAAAGGAGGGGGTCTGGTAGGCAACAGCTTTGTCAACTCTGCTGAAAGATGTGCCGATCGCACTTGTCCAAGAACTTAGACCATAACCTGTACCAAGTGCCCATCCAGTCAGAATATTGTTGGACTGTGCACCAGAGGCCAAGGTGCCTGTACGGCCAAAACCGAAGCGGCCAAAATCGCCAGTTAAGTAAAGGAAAGATTCACGGCTGAAAGCTTTTTCTGCAACGCTTTCGTTACCGCTGTCCGCATTAAATCCCTGTTCGAGGATAAAACCAACTGCGTAACCGTTTCCGAGGTCTTCAACACCTTTGATACCCCAGCGAGAGCCCTGGTCGAAACCGGACTGTAACTTAACTAATGTGTCGCCATGTTTGGCTTTTTCGAGGACGACACCTTCTTCAATAACGCCATAAAGAGTTACGTTAGAAGCAGCAAATGCAACGCCGGAAGCAGCCATTACAGCAGCAGCGATAAGTGTTTTTTTCATTTGAGTAATACTCCAATTGATTTTGTTAACTTGCAGAAAGTTCAAATTCCTAGCAAGAATTTATCTGCACCGTCATTCTGATAAAAACGAGTCATGCAAGCAACAAAATCTGTTGTATTTACGCAAAAACAACGGTTTTTAATGAAAAACAATATATTTAATCAATAAAAAGTTGTTGTTTTACAACAAATCAGCTTTATGTATTTTGTTTTTTCGTCGTCAAAAAGTGCATCTGCCCAGAGCTGCATCACGACTCGTCTTCTATCCAAAAGATCACTTCGTTGGTAAGCTAAAGTTGTTTGCGTTCCGGTGGTGTGCATGAGCGATTTCTCGGCTGCTTCATTGTCAATATCGTTTTCAGCCACCAATCTCTGAAGGTCGAACGCATTCCGTGCATGGTGCACGCCTGATTTAATGCAGTCCTCAAAAATTTCCTTGGCGTTTCCCGACGTATCGGCGTCTTTCCGTCTACAGAAAATATGAATTCTCCCTTCGATTCTTTTCTAATTTCCTTTAATAATGAGATGACTTGCTGAGATAGCGGAACTCTGAACGGAAATTCTTTGCCGTCTTTTCGACGCGATGGAGGGCAAAGCCAAACTTTCTCTTTCCAGCTTATCTCTCTCCAATGGGCTTGAGTAAATTCAACAGTGCGGGTTGCAGTAAGAACGCCGAACAGCAGGGCTTTTGCCCCGATAGAACTCTCTTGTTGTAGTTTGGGAATGATGGCTTTTAATTCCGTAAAGGAAAGAGATTTGAAATGCTGGGTTGAATTGCATTTATTTGCGGGAGGGAGAAATAAGTCGAGGTTTCCTTTCCAGGAAGCTGGGTTGTTCCCGATAAATAGATTTTCATTGATCGCATAAGCGAAAATTTTCTCTAACCTCCCCCTTACACGGGAGGCGGTCATCGTTTTGTTTATCCATATGGGACGAAGTATTTTTAGGATGTCTTTTCGGTCGATTTCATCGATGAATTTTTCCCCAATGACGGGAAAGGCATAAGTGCTTATAGAAGAGCTCCAAGACTGCTTTTGAGCCGGATTTTTCCATAATCGAACCGAGGCTAAGATTTCGATGACTCGCCGTGCATAGTCCTTAAAAAGAACCGGGTGCTGTTTGGCTTCCATTAATGCAGAAGCCTTTCCGCTGAATTGAAGAGATGTTTTTAACAGAAAGGCAAATTGTTTAACTTCCGATAACGGCTTTTTACTGGCGCTTCCGAGTGCTAAATCGCAGACGCGGCCTTTAGGATCGAGATAGCGAAAAAAATAATTTCGATATCTTCCGTTGCCCCGAACTCGTACGTATAGATGAGACTCTAATCGATGGGTGCCGTCGGGTAATTCAAATATTTGCTTTTTGCTGAAGCGGCCGATTTTTGCATGAGACATACCAGTGTGTTCTCCAATGTGTTAAATGAAATCAGTCTCTCAATTACAGAGGATCGCTGGCTGTCTTTTCCTCCAAAATGATTGGGTAGTTTCGGCCTCTAGGCGGTGGCGATTTTTCAAGAAAATACATAAGATGGAAAAAGCGAAAATTCGCTAGAATAATTAGGACTCACCCCGGTAAGACGACCCAACAGAAAAAGACGAGGAACATAAATGCGGCCTGTGCGTCTCAGAAACTACATCTTCTATTTGTTGGCTCTTACAATTACCTTGCCGCTGCTGGTGTTGAGCTACTCTCAGTACCGGATGATTGAGCAGGAGATCCGCAAAGATGATCTCCTCCTGGTGGAAGATGCGTTAGCACTGTCCAACAATATTAAAAATAGAGTTGATTCCGCGAAAACCCTCGTTGTGATGTCTGCAAGCACATTGCAAGTCTATGGGACAGAGGACAAATCAGCCTTACGAGCCATCCTAAAAAGCATTTTGACGGAAGTTCCGTATTTCTTAAACATCCACTACGGTGATGTGAATGGAGACGTCATCGTTTTTGAGCCTCCTAAGAATGCACGGAATGAAAGTAATGAGGGCGTGTCTCACACAAATAGGGATCATTGGAGTCACATCCGCAATCGGGACTCGGTTTATATATCTGACGTCATTATGGCGACCGGTGAGGCAAACGTTCCCATTGTGAATATTTGTGCGCCGGCAATAAACAAGTCCGGAAAGATCATCGGTTATGCAGTCTCTGCTCTTGATTTAAAGAGTCTGTACGAAGATGTGGTGTCAGGCTTAGATATTCAGGACAGCGCTGTATATATCTTGGACAAGAAGGGTGCGCCTATCTACGCGACCGATCATGTTAATTCTCCGGAACCCTTGATTCCTTCCAAGGTTTTAAAAGAACTCGTCGCAAATAAAGAAAACGCTCAGGTTTTATCCAGGAACGATGCGTCTGATTTAGTCGGTGCGATCAGAGAGATACCGGGGCTTGGCTGGTACGTCGGTGTTTTTAAGAAGGAAGAGGATAGAGAATCAGCAATCATCTCGATGGCGGCGACAAACAGCCTGATCTTCTTCTTCCTTTTGCTAGTAACGTTTATTTTGGCTTCCTACTCTGTTCGTCCCTTGACCGAGTCTGTTAATAAACTCATTGAGCAGGTGAGAGAAGGCAAGGCCGTTCCGACTGAAGCGGAAAAAGTCCATCATCCCGAAGAACTCGTTGAGCTTCAGAAAGCTTTCTGTCGCTTGTTGGCGAAATTGAAATCTCACCAGAAATCTGAAGGCGCGCTTAGTGAACTGAGCGAATCTGATGTCCAAAAAGAAGTCGAGCTTCTTAAAGAACAATATGAATTCCTGCAGGCGCTGATTACCCTTCTGCCGTCTCCGATGGCCATTGTGGATGAAAACGGCTTTGTTCGTTTCTTAAATCAGTCCGCCTCTAAGTTCTTTGACAAAGCAGTAGCCGGAGCGAATTTCGCTCAAATGCTCAAAGAAAAGTTTGAAGAAGACAATTTCGGATTTAACCTTCACGGTATGTCAGAAGAAAAAATCCTCAAGACCAAGGATACGAGGGAGGATTTCCTGCTTCAGAGAAGAGAGTTGCCGCCGATCAAAGGAACACGACGCAGTGTTTACTTACTTTCGCAGTTCAAAGAGCCCGACTGGAATTCGAAATAAGACACGCCTAAAGAAGGCAGGAACTTTTCCAGCACATCTTTCACCGAGAGGATGAGGCTTCGGTCATTGGTGCATGGGTGGCAGTCAATATGTTCCGCGTTCAAGATTCTGCTGTCGATGTAGAGCGAAATTTCTTTGTTTTGATCAAAGATCAGACCAAGTAAAGAAACGGCGCCTGGGAAGGTGTGCATGAGTCGGGACAAATCCTCGGGAGAGGCAAAAGAAAGATGACTGCTTTTCAAAAATGCGGCCGCTTGTTTGGCATTAAATCGTTCTTCCCCCGGTATCACAAAGAGAAAAAATTGTTTCTTATTCTTAACTAAAAGCGTCTTACAGCACGTAGAACCAAACTCTTTTGCAATTTTTAACCCTTCCTCACACGTCGTGATGGGTAAGTGATTCAAGGCTTTGAACGGAATGTTGTGTGTACGAAGAAAGTCCTCAACTTCTTGGGTAGTGTTGTCCATAAGAGCTTGTAAGATTTTGTGTCCGTTTTGGAAAGTATTATATAGATGCGGTATACACTTACGACAAATTATCAGCCTAACCAAGTGAGAAACTTATGGCAGCAGCAGAAATCGGTTCGTTTCCGCCCGGCGTGAAACGCTTTTTTCTTTTAGGGGCACCAATTATTGCCCTTATTATTTATTGGATACTTCCGAACACTTATACGGATATCCATAACCAAGTCCTTCCTTTTAATCCTCACGCCAAAGCTTGTTTGGCCGTCGTGGTTTGGATGGTCCTTTGGTGGCTTTTTGAACCGGTTCCGATTCCGGTGACTTCGCTTCTTCCCATTCCGCTCTTTCCCCTATTAGGGATCGCTAAACCTGCGCAGGCAATGGCGCCGTACGCATAAGGTACGATTTTCCTGTTCATGGGCGGTTTTATTCTGGCGATTGCCGTTCAGCGCTGGCGTCTGGATAAGCGCATTGCTTTAACCACATTAAAACTCGTAGGTACCAAGGCGCCTGCGATTGTGGGCGGTTTCCTCTTGGCGAGCGGTGTGCTTTCCATGTGGGTATCCAACACGGCAACCGCGGCCATGATGGTTCCGATTGCGATGGCCGTTCTTTCCTTAGTGCGAGCTAAAAAAGCCGGCGGTCCGATCGATCAGGAAGAAGAAAACTTCAGCGTCGCCATGCTGCTTGCCGTTGCCTATGGTGCCTCTATCGGCGGTATGGCCACCATCATCGGTTCGCCTCCTAACGGCATCTTTGCGCGTTTCATGGAACAGAACTACAACGATCCGATTTCGCTCGCTCATTGGATGAAGTACGGCATGCCGCTGACGCTCATCCTTCTGCCGCTCTGCTGGCTGCTTCTGACCAAGGTGCTTTTCCGTAAGACCATGAAGGAAATCGAAGGCGGCGCTCAATGGGTCCAGTCCGAATTGAATAAATTAGGGCCGATCGGCAAAGGTGAAATGATCGTTCTGATCGTCTTCTGCTCTGCGATCCTTTTGTGGTCCTTCGGCGGTGTGTTAAGAGGTCTGGATTTCGGCGGCACAAGGCCGTTTGCTTCGCTCTCTGACGCCGCAATTGCGATGATCTGCGCCATTGTCCTCTTCTGCATCCCTGTGAACAGAGACCATATGGTTTTGGATTGGTCGGATATGAAAGAGCTGCCCTGGGGCGTTCTGCTCTTGTTTGGCGGCGGTCTTTCCATGGCTGCCGGCCTGCAGATTACGGAATGCGGCCAGATTATCAGCGCTAATGCCGGTATTTTGGCCGGACTTCCGCGCTGGGCGGTTCTTATCGGTGTGAGCTTGCTCGTAATGTTGGCCAGTAACTTCACGTCCAACACGGCGCTTGCCGCAACGCTTATGCCGCTCTTGGCTTCTGCTGCTGTGCCGATGGGCGTGCCGGCACAGCAGCTGCTGATGGTGACGGCTCTGTCTGCATCCTGTGCATTCATGATGCCGGTCGGAACACCGCCGAATGCAATTGTGTTCAGTACCGGACGCATCAAGATCATGCAGATGGTTTCTGCCGGTGCGGTTCTGACGATTGTCTCAGTCGTCGTGATCGGATTGTTTGCAGCAACGTTTATCAACTAATGGGTTGAAATCGCAGAGGGAGGCCCCAGAGCCTCCCTTAAATTTTTGTTGCAAAGCCAGCGCTGACGGCCGAATGAAGTGCGGCCGTTTGGTAAAATACGGCCTTCGATCAAGGCTTCCAAATGATTCCAAGACTTAAATTGGTGAACGTCACCAAGCGATACGGGTCCACTGTTGCGAATGACGCAATATCGCTTGAGGTGATGCCGGGTGAAATTCTGTCCGTGCTCGGAGAAAACGGAGCAGGCAAAAGTACCCTGATGAAGATTATCTTCGGATCTGTCACGCCCGATGAGGGCGAGATTTATTTTGACGGACGAAAAGTTAATATCTCGTCTCCTGCGGACGCGCGCGAACTCGGAATCGCGATGGTGTTTCAGCACTTTGTCTTGTTTGAGACACTGACTGCTAAAGAAAATATTCTTTTGGGAATGCCTGAAGGCACAGATCCTAAAGAATTAGAAAAAGAGATTATTGAAAAAAGCCGCCATTACGGCATCGAAGTTGATCCGAACGCGATTGTTAATGATCTCTCCATGGGCGAGCGGCAAAGAGTGGAAATTCTCCGCGCGCTATTAACCAATCCGAAGCTTTTGATTCTTGATGAACCGACCTCGGTTCTTTCTCCTCTCGCGCTACAGGCCCTCTTTAAAACCCTGCGCCAGCTGTCTTCCGAAGGCGTTTCCATCATCTTCATTACGCATAAGCTCAATGAAATTCGTGAACTTTCCAAACACTGTACGGTGATTCGCAGCGGTGAGGTGGCAGCCAACATCAATCCTCAGGAAATGACCGAGCAGGAGCTCGCCAAGCTTATGATCGGCAGCGACCTTCCTGAAATCATGTCTCGACCGGAAATCAAACCGCATCCCGGTTTGGAAGTCTGTTTCCAAGGTGAAGAGGTTGGCTTTAAGAGCCGCTACCCGCTCTACGGCAAGATTAACGTTCCCTGCGGCCGAATCGTCGGCGTGGCCGGTATCTCCGGAAACGGCCAGGCAGAGCTTATGAAGGCAATCAGCGGCGAAGTACTGCTGCCCAAAAACTGTATTTCTATCGTCGGCTCTTTTGCCGGAGACCTTCGCGTTAAACACAGACGCGCTTTAGGTCTGCGCTATGTGCCCGAACAGCGCTTGGGTGAAGCGACTGTTCCGGAAATGTCCTTGGAAAGCAACACGCTGCTGACCAGTAATTTGTTCTTAGCCAAAGGTTTTATGCGCAACAAGATGATCGCGCGCTTTACGCGTTCGATTATTGAAAAATTCCATGTCCGCTGCGGCGGTCCCAAAGCTCCGGCTGAAAGCCTTTCCGGCGGAAATCTGCAGAAATTTATTGTGGGTCGAGAGCTGCTTCATAACCCGAAGGTGATGGTTTTGAATCAGCCGACTTGGGGTGTGGACGCGGGCGCCGCAACGCTTATCCGCAATGCCTTAATCCGTCAGAGGAGCGGCGGGAGCGCGATTTTAGTGGTCAGTGAAGAACTCGACGAACTGTTTGAAATTTGTGATGAGTTGGTTGTGATGAGCGAAGGCAAAATTTCTCCTCAAGTCAAAACAAAAGATGTCAGCGTTGAAGAGATAGGACGATGGATGTCCGGTCTTTGGCCTGATGCTAAGGAGTCGTGATGAATTTTCCTTTAGCACTCTATAACCGCCAGCGTCCGAGCCGCTTTCTTTCTGCGGCATCTCCGTTTATAGCGGTTCTCTTGACGCTTTTGATCGGATGCTTGATTTTTGCCGGGATGGGCAAAGATCCGATGCATTCCATGTACGTGTTTATTGTCGAGCCTTTGCTCACACTGCGGGGCTGGGGAGAGTTGGGCGTAAAAATGACGCCGCTCATTCTCTGTGCATTGGGCCTATTGGTTTGCTACCGAGCAAACGTGTGGAACATCGGTGCGGAAGGCCAATTAATTGTCGGCGCGCTTGCCGGCGGCGTGGTTGCATTGCAGGCTAGCCCCGAAGCCTCTCAGCTCTACATGATTTGGGTCATCCTGGCTGCGATGGTCGGCGGTGCGTTATACGCCGGCATCGTGGCCTGGCTCAAAGACAAATGCAATGCCAATGAAATCTTAGTTTCTCTGATGCTCGTCTATATTGCCGAGCTTTTCCTTTCCTGGGCGGTTCAGTCCCCGCTGCGAGATCCTCAGGGCTTGGGATTCCCGCAAAGTCCGATGTTTGAGATGGCAGCCACGCTCCCGATCATGATTCCGGGTACCCGAATGCACTGGGGTGGGGCTCTCGTTTGCTTTGCCTTGTTCGGCATCTGGCTCATCATGTCGAAGATGTTTATCGGTTTCCAGGTGCGCGTTTCCGGCATGGCGCCTAAGGCAGCTGCTTACGCGGGCTTCTCCAATCGAGCCATTATTTATTTTGTGTTGCTTCTTTCCGGTGCTTTAGCCGGATTGGCCGGTGTGATCGAAATCTGCGGTCCGATCGGACAGCTCACGCCCAAGATCTCCCCAGGATACGGCTTTGCCGCGATTATTGTGGCTTTTGTGGGGCGCTTAAAACCACTCGGAACCATTCCTGCAGCTTTCATCATGGCGCTCTTTTACCTCGGCGGTGAACTAGCCCAGTCCAGACTCGGAACGCCGGCTGCTTTGACGGGTGTGTTCCAAGGTCTCTTGCTCTTCAGCATCATGGCTTGTGATTCTCTGATTTTCTGCAAATTAAAGTGGGTCGGATTTAATTCCGCGAAGGGGGCCGCATGAGTGTTGCAGCTTCTTTAATTGCCACGACGATGAATGCAAGCACACCGCTGCTGCTTGCAGCGCTGGGAATTTTGGTTGCCGAACGCTCCGGCGTCCTGAACTTAGGCGTCGAAGGCATCATGCTGATGGCGGCCATCGCAGGCTACATGGCAACGGTTGAGACCGGAAGTTTTGCGGTCGGATTTATTGCTGCCGTTGCAGTGGGTATTTTGTTTGCACTGTTCTTTGCTATTTTCGCTGTGGGCTTAAGGGCCAATCAGCAGGCATCCGGCTTGGGTGTAGCGATTTTCGGCGGTGGCTTATCCGCCTACATCGGCATTCCTTATCAAGGCGCCGTGCTCCCTGAAAGAGCGGCTGACGGCATTCCGTTCTTAGACCAGATCCCTTTCCTCGGACAAGCTTTTTTCAGCCAGCATTGGATCGTTTATTTGTCCTTGCTCATGATTCCGGCTGTTTGGTATTTCTTGTTCAGAACCAGGCCCGGGCTGGTCGTGAGGGCCGTCGGAGAATCGCCGTTTTCAGCAAACGCTTTGGGATACTCGGTTCCGATGATTCGATGCGCGACGCTGGCTTTCAGCGGAGCCTGTATCGGGCTTTCCGGCGCTTATTTGTCGCTCATCTATACACCCTTATGGGTGGAAGGCATGATTGCCGGCAGAGGCTGGATTGCGCTGGCGCTGGTGACCTTCGGTACTTGGCGTCCGTTCAGAGTGTTCTTAGGCGCGTACTTGTTCGGCGGCATGACCATGCTGCAGATGAATCTTCAGAGTATCGGAATTTCCGTTCCGACTCAGTTTATTTCCATGGCGCCTTATGCGGCGACGATTATCGTTTTGGCGCTGATTTCGAGAAATCCGACTTGGATTCGTCTGAACATGCCGGCTTCTCTCGGAAAGCCGTTTAACCCGCATTGATGATTTTTGTTTACCTTTCTTTAAAGGAGAAAGACAGTGAAGATGTCTTTAAAACTGGTTGCAGCTGCGGCTGCTGTTGCTTCCGCTTTTGCTTTGAGCGCCTGCGGAGACAAAAAAGAAGCTGCCCCGGCTAAACCGGCAACACCGGCAGCTCCTGCCGCTCAGTCCAAGGCAGCTGAACCCCTGAAAGTCGGTTTTGTGTATGTGGCTCCGATTGCGGACGTTGGCTATACAAAACAACATGACATCGGCCGTATCTACGCTATTGATAAGGTAGGTAAAGATAAAGTCACGACGACATTCGTGGAGAATGTTCCTGAAACTGCTGACGCAGAACGAGTTATTCGTCAGATGGTTGCCGACGGCAACAAGCTGATTTTCGGAACCAGCTTCGGCTACATGAACTACATGCAGAAGCTTGCTAAAGAATACCCGGATGTGAAATTCGAGCATGCCACCGGTTACAAGACTGCGCCCAACATGACGAATTACAATATTCGCTTCTACGAAGGCCGCTATCTGGCCGGTATGCTTGCCGGCGGTGCAACTAAGAGCAACATCATCGGTTATGTCGCTCCGTTCCCGATTCCTGAAGTTCTGCAGGGTATCAACGCCTTTACATTGGGTGCCAAATCCGTTAATCCGAATATTCAGGTAAAGGTGATTTGGACCAACGCTTGGTACGATCCTCCCAAAGACACCGACTCTGCCAAGACTCTGTTGGGTCAAGGGGCGGACATTCTCACTCAGCACACCAATACCAGTGCTGTAGCGAGTGCTGCTGAAGCTGCAGGAAAAATGGTTATTCCGTACAACAGCGACATGAAGTCTGTTGCTCCGAATGCCCAGATTGCTGCTCTTGTGCTGAATTGGGGACCGTACTACGCCAAGAAGATCCAGCAGATGATCGACGACAAGTGGGATCCGACACCGGTTTGGATGCACTACAAAGACGGCGCAATGTCTCTTGAAGGAGTTCGCACCGATAAGATTCCTGCCGATATCGTGAAGAAGATGGAAGAAGTGAAGGCCAAGATCGAGAGCGGTGAATTCCATCCGTTTACGGGTCCGATCAAGACCAACGACGGCAAAGAAGCTGCTAAGGCAGGCGAAGTTCTGAAGGATGACCAGCTTCAGACGATGAATTACTATGTTGACGGTGTGATCGGAAAGGTTCCCAACTAATCTGATTCGACGTTAATTCAAGCGAAGGCTCGGCATTTTGTCGAGCCTTTGTGATTTTCAAGACTGTGAAAGTTGTGGTCTTTTTCTCATAGAAAAGCGCGAGGTGCTATTTTGGCTCGCTTAACACATAGACGACTATGCCGGAATGAGCCAGCTCCGCCCCTCTCGGGAGAATAAAATCCGTCAAACCGGAATCCGAGCTTTCTGGAACCAGTCGAAAACCTCTCTCGGAAGCAGTAAATCTTCGAAGTGTTTTTTTCCCTGCGTATTCAAGAAGAACGATATTGCCGACCTGGGCTTTTGCTTTCTTTCTGAGAAAAAGAACGGTTCCCTCATGAATTCCGGCTCGATCCATTGAATTATCGGGGGCCTTTTCCACAGAGATCTCTTCTGCAGGGATGGGGAGCGAATTGAAAACATCATCTGCAATTTTTGTCGGAGACGGTTTTGTCGTGGCTGCAATTTGGGAACGAATCCAGGAAGATCCGCCTAACCTCTTTAATTGAATCAAAAGATCTTCGGTCAGAATGACAGTCGTTGTTTTTGCACCGATAAGGGGCTTGCGTCCGGCACCGGGTCGTGCGCCGCCTTTTTTCTTTGCAGGCGTTTTATTCTCAGTATCGGTCATAACAATAATTCGTACCAAAAATGGAAATTGTCTCAACTGCGACAAACGATTACGCGTTACAGGATAGGCTATTTCTAGGATTAACGTGTAAAAGACTGAGATATTTGTGGAAATGATCGAAAATATGTGAAAAAGACCACAGATTAAATTAAAGAGGCGGATCGAATATGGCTGAATACATGAGAAATGCTCTGTTTGGATTAGCAGTCGGAGATGCATTAGGTGTACCTCATGAGAAGAAACCGAGAGGCTCTTTCAAATGTGTGGGATGGGATTACACGCCTGAACCGGATCGAAAAAGAATGTGGTCGGATGACACGGCGCTGACGCTTGCAGAACTCGACAGCTTCGGGATTCTCAAAAAAGTGGATTTTGATGCCGTCATGCAGAACTTTATGGAATGGTTTCTGATGGGCAAATTTTCTTGTACCGGACGCTGCTTCGGAGCAGGAAAGAGTACGGTTCACTCGATTAAGAATTATTGCTATGGGAAAAAGGCAATTGACTGCGGTTCAAAGGACATTATGTCCAACGGCAACGGTGCTCTGATGAGAATTATGCCGTTTTGTCTTTTGAAAGAAGAATACCGTAGAACCTTTAATTTCGACGACGCCGTAGGTATGACGCACAGGCATCCGATAAACCTTGCTGCCTGCCGCTTTTTTGATGTATTGGTCAACGCGATTGTTCAAGGCTCGGATCTGAAAACTGGTTACGAAACTGCCAAGAAATCGTTGTCCGAAGAGGAAAGAGAGCTAATTCAGCTGCCGTCTTTTGGAGACTTAAGTGAGCGCCCCGAAAGTGAAATTAAATCCGGCCGCTTCGTGCTGGATACTTTGTGGGCCGCCCTTTGGTGTGTAGAAAAGACCACAAATTATCGAGATGCCGTTTTGAAAGCCGTTGATCTCGGAGATGATTCCGACACGACGGCTTCTGTGGCCGGCGGAATAGCCGGGTTAACCTACGGAATCGGGGGAGAAAAAGGCGTTCCGACCAATTGGATAGAGCAGTTGGCTTGCCAGAATTGGCTGGCGGGTGCGGCAGAAAAGACGGCGGAAATGACTTATTGAAGTATGGATAATCGGCTAAAAATATGTAGAAAAGACCACAACTTTCAAGACTTTTGCCTCGGCAGCTTCGGGTATCTGAAGTTTGACCGAAAAACGATCGGATCCACAGCGGCAGGCCGCCAAATATGAGAAAAAGACCACAATCCTGAATGGAATTTGTGGTCTTTTTCACACGGAAAGAGTTTCCGCGAATGAGCAAGCTCAGATCTTATCTCGCGCCGCTGGCCTGAAGAGCAATAGCGGCATGCTTACGGCCTTCGACAACTTCTTTACGAAGCTGACCGCTCGGGTGGAAGGAAACTACCTGGCGGGCCTTAATAATGGCGGATTCGCCGGACTTAGGATTACGTCCCGGACGCTCGCTTTTCTGCTTGATGGAAAAAACACCGAAGTTGGAAAGCTTCAGTTCTTCGCCGCGAACGAGGCATTCAAGAGCCTCATCGAAGAAAAGATCCACGATTTCCTTGCAGAAACGTTTAGGGAGCCCAAACTGTTCATAGATAACATCGGCAAGATGACTTTTGGTCAGCGTATCGCCTTCCTTGAGCAGGGTGCCAAGGACGAGAGCGGTCTCATCCTTCTGCTGTTCTTTGACAGCCTGTTTAGGTAAGTCTTCCATTTTTTAGTATGTTTTGAAACTGTGAAAATGTTGAATTCTATACCAAAGCTTTGGGGCTGTGTTGTCGTTATTTATTTAATTTACAAAGAAAAAATTCGAAAAACATTGACTTTTTTAATTTGTGATCACCCAGTAAAGCCAGAGCATTTTTTGTGCAAAAAGAGCCTAATCCGGGGAATTTTTGCCGGTCCTAATTTCGGTCTCAGAACGCCAAAAAGCATTCTCCCCTGAGCGGCCTTATACTGGACTATATTTCCCAAACTCCCGTGAAATAGCCCGTGATTTTTTTTAATCGGGCTATTTTTCTTCA
>OGYH01002014.1_pt1 | contig 17401 bp, 18 predicted proteins | sample 1576511 | NCBI WGS metagenome assembly OGYH01 (sample SAMEA3541522, study PRJEB24748) | human gut metagenome | biome: human gut; feature: human-associated habitat; material: faeces | place: China | collected 2012
AGTGACGCCACAGCTATTAGCCCGACTACAATTCTAACCAACAAAGAGGCGGCAGAGTTCTTGAAAATGTCGCCTCGGACTCTCACGAACTGGCGATTGAGGGGCGAGGGGCCGCGTTGGTTCCATTTGACTGACAACCCAAAATCTCCCGTGAGGTACCGCCTCCAGGATATTCTCGATTGGATCGAAGAACAATGCAAGGGGTGGTGATCTCATGTCAGCCCCTACTCCCAAAACCACTCTCGAAAATAGCCTCAATTACTGCCCGCTGATCGTCAATGCGCGCGCGGCCCAGGACTTGCCGATGGGCCGCGCCAAAAGTTTTCCCACGTCATATAGCATTTTAACTCCAAACTCTTTGCGCAATGGCGCACCAATCTCCCCGGTAAAACAAGGCGGTAATTACGGCGGTAATTGGATGTTGGGCCGTAAATGTTCCCCAGGTTATCCCCCCATTACCGATGAACGGGGGTGGCTCTAATGTCCGGCCAGCCCAAAATGACACTTTTCACCTCCGCGTTGCAACCAGACCCCGTTTACTTTTCTGGCTGGAGCGATGACGAGAAAAGCACTTTGACATTGGCTGCCAACGGCGATCTACGGCCTTTCTGCGAGGTGGCAAAAACTCGGCTGGAGGCGTCCGGAGCAGAGCTGGCATATATGTACGCTATCATGCACGATCGTGACACGGCATCAGATCATATCGCCAGCCTCGTAGATGGCGGCTTCGTCGCTCCACACATCCATTTGCTAGTTGGATTTAAAAGCAAAAAAACAGGCCTCACGCCTGCCAGAGCTGCCGCTGCTCTAGGAGTGCAACCCCAAATGATCGAGAAAGCGAAGCCGGGCAGGTACACCCCCGACAACTGCCTGGCGTATCTGATTCACGCGAAAGATGCCGCTAAGCACCACTACGACGCTCGCGATGTCGTCACGGTAATTGGAGAGGATTATCGCGTTATTGAAGCGGCGAGGCGGCAACTTTGTATCTGGCAAAGAGAATGGAGAAGGAGGTAAGCAGAATATCCTCCGGTGTATCTTTTGAAACTTTTCCAAATGCCTGGCTGTCTGTGATCACCAGCTTTGGCTTTTTTCCAATATTTTCCAGTGTGTTTTTTAATTCATTATCTTTTACTACAATAGAAACAGCGCCTGCCTCCAAAATATCCCGGATGGTCTGCTGCTGCGGAAGGATCAGGCGGCCTTTAGGGGCTGCTTTATCAATAGGAACTACCAAAACAACAAAATCTGAAGGGTCTAACAGGTCAGATACCAGTGGTTTTGAAACTGCTTCTGTTTTTGCAGCTTTTGCAATAGTTTCTTTTAATTCTGTGATACCTGCCTTTGTGCGGGCGCTGACTCCGAGAACCGGAATATCTTTTATCTTCTCCGGACAGACTGCATTTTTCTGATCCATCTTATTAAATACCAACACACAGGGGATCTGCTTTTCCTGCATTCTATTAAGAAGTTTCTCCTCCTGTTCGCCAAAACCTGCCTGGCTGTCCACAACGATCACAGCTACATCTGTTTTATTTAACACCTGATAGCTTTTTCTTACACGCAATGTTCCCAGTTCACCTTCATCATCAATTCCAGGAGTGTCGATCACAGTTACAGGTCCTAACGGAAGTAATTCCATGGATTTATACACCGGATCTGTAGTCGTTCCTTTTACATCGGATACAACTGCCAGTTCCTGTCCGATCACTGCATTTAACACGCTGGATTTTCCAGCGTTTCTTCTGCCAAAAAAGCCTATATGGACCCGTTCTCCTGTAGGTGTTTTGTTCATTCCCATATCTGTACCTGCCTTTCATGCTCTGCATAGCCGTTTTGTGGTTATTATACTTGTATGAGAACTGTTTTTCAAACAGTTTTTAAGCCGTTTTTGTACGAAAACCAATATTTGCTTTTCCTATATAAATAGAGTATAATACATCGGAGAATAACAACTATAAATACACCAGGAGGAACCTGTTATGACATTTGTATATCCCGCTGTTTTTACCCCTCATGAAAAGGACAATGGTTTTCATGTAGAATTCCCGGATCTGGAATGTTGTGAGGCAGACGGACCGGACTTAGAGGATGCTGTTGAAAATGCCAGAGACGCAGCCAGAAACTGGATCACTGCAGAACTGGAAGATACCTGTGAGATCCCGCCTTCTACCCATGTAGATGATATTGAGTTAAAGGAAGGTATGTTTATTAAGAATATCATGGTCATTATCAAGCTGCTGCCTGATAACGACTGATGTGTTAAAAAATCCCTGAACACACTATAACATGTGCTCAGGGATTTTTCATTCTAAAACAGATCTATTCTGCTTACCGCAGGCAGCGGGAACGTCATTTTTTATTCTCCGATCATAATCTTGATGATCTCTTCGTTTGTTTCTTTCATTCCTTCTTTTCCAAGACGGCCTACATTCTGTAAGGTCTCTTCTACACCCTTGGTAACGATTCCGTCACCGCCGTAGAACTGCTGGCCTCTGATGTACATATTGTATCCTAAGATACCTGCTTCTACTGCAGATGCGATCTTCGCTGCACAGGATGCCTTTGCACCGTCACAGACAATACCGGATACGATAGCCAGTGAATTTACTACTGTATGTGCGATCTCTTTGAAACCGCCGCCGCACAGATATGCGATACCTGCACCTGCGCCTGCACCTGCACTGACTGCACCACAGTATGCGGAAAGACGGCCGATCGGTGTTTTCTGATGGATCGCTGCAAGGTTGGATAATGCAAGAGCACGATACATCTTCTCTTCTCCTACCTTTAATTCTTTTGCATATACAATAACAGGTACAGAAGCTGTAATTCCCTGGTTACCGCTTCCGGAGTTGATAACTACCGGCAGTTCACATCCGTTCATACGGGCGTCAGAACCAGCTGCTGCCATTGCTTTTGCACGGACACGCACATTGTTTCCTTCCATATCTAACAGAACCTTACCAATGTTTGCTCCGTAGTTTCCTTTAATTCCCTCTTCTGCGATCGCCCAGTTATAATCGATCTGACGTTTTAAGATCGGTTTGATATCTTCTACATCTACTGTATTAATAAAATCGCAGATATCTTTCATATTTAAAAGGCTTCTGTCTGTCAGGCCTTCTTCTGTTTCACCAGCTACTTCTGTCTGCTCTAAAATTTCACCGTTCTTTTCGATCAGGACAATATTGGTGTGATAGTTGGCAATACGTACCTTTGCGTATTCATCCCCTTTGTACAGGGTTACGATAATGTCAAAAGTTAGTCCGTTATCTACATGTTCTACAGAAATAGGAGTCTTTTTCAGAAATTCCTTCATCTCCTCTACCTGCTCTTTGGTTACACTTGCGATAACTTCCAGTTCCTTATCAGGATCACCTGCAATGATACCTGCAGTTGCAGCTGCCGGAATTCCCTTTAAGTGATCGGTATTTGGTACGATTACTGACTTTACATTCTTGATAATGCTTCCGCTTGCGCCGATGTCTACTCTCTCAGGCAGCTGCCCCAGTACTTTTCTTGCAACTGCTGCTGCATAAGCCAGAGCGATCGGCTCTGTACATCCCATAGCAGGGATCAGTTCCTCTTTTAAAATTTGAATATACGCATTGTATTTTTCATTTGTCTTGTCCATTTTCACAGCCTCCAGATTTGCCCTTGATTTATTACTGCACTTACTGTACCATAGAACTATCCTAATGTAAAATTTAACGTTTTAAACATATTGTTTAAAAACTTTTATAGATAAGCGAGGTCATTCTATGGAATTTCGTGAACTGTCAACCTTTCTTCAGGTGGCAAAACTGCAAAGTTTTTCCAAAGCCGCCAAAGTCCTTGGATATTCCCAGGCCGCTGTTACCATACAGATCAAACAGTTAGAGCAGGAACTGGGGGCTCATCTCTTTGACCGGATCGGCAAACAGACCACCCTGACACACCAGGGCAGTGTTTTTTATGAATACGCAGCCTCGATCATACGGGACATGGCGCAGGCAAAAGATGCTGTTTCCCATCCCCAAAAACTGACGGGCCGCCTGTGTATCGGGACCATTGAGTCTATCTGCGCATCTATTTTCCCCAACCTCCTGACGGAGTACCACAAACGTCACCCGGAAGTGAACATCAGCATTCGCACCGACTCCCCGGACCAGCTGTTAGAGCAGATCAACAGCAACCAGTTGGATCTGGTTTATTTTATGGACAAGCGGGTCTATGATGTGAAATGGGAAAAAGTATTAGAAGAACCTGAGGATATCGTATTTGCAGCTACACCGGACCATCCTTTGGCCCAGCGTGACGAACCACTGGAACTGGATGAGATCCTTTCCTATCCTTTTGTTCTTACTGAAAAAGATGCCAGCTACCGCCTGCTCTTAGAGCAGTATCTGGCTGCTATGGGCAAGCATCTGGATCCTTATCTGGAGATTGGAAACACTGACTTTATCCTGCAGTTTTTAAGACAGAATACAGGTGTTACCTTCCTTCCCCATTTTACAGTAGAACGATCCGTAAAAGAAGGTTATCTGCGCATCCTTCCGGTAAAGCGTTTTGCCATCCGTACCTGGAGACAGCTCCTCTATCACAAAGATAAATGGGTAACACGGGAAATGGCGGAGTTTATCAAGCTGGCCCAGGAACTTTCTTAATCCCTTATTTTCTGTTCCATAAACTTTAGATAAGAAGGTCCTTTATTCTGTACTTTACATTTTCTATGATGTGCTGATATAATAAAAATATATGGTATGTATGAATTAATGTTATACATGTATTTTAAACATACTTACAGAATTTTGGAGGTCTTCATGGAACAAAATCTTTCTCAATATAAAATCTTTTATGAAGTAGCAAAAGCAGGCAACATTTCCAAAGCTGCCAAAGAACTTTATATCAGCCAGCCTGCCATCAGCAAGGCCATCAGCAAATTAGAGGACAGTCTGGGGCTTTCTCTGTTTACCCGCAGCTCCCGGGGAGTTCAGCTGACTTCTGAAGGGGAGATTTTGTTTGAACATGCAAAAGAGGCTTTTGATACTTTAAGCAGAGGTGAACAGGAGTTAAAACGGATCCAGGAATTTGACATCGGACATCTGCGCATTGGTGTCAGCAATACTCTCTGTAAATATGTACTGCTCCCTTATCTTAAAACCTTTATTGACCAGTATCCCCATATGAAAGTGACTATCGAAAGCCAGTCCACAGCCCAGACGCTTTCCAGGCTGGAACAGCAGAAACTGGACCTTGGCTTAGTGGCAGAGCCATCCCTTCGCAAGGATCTGGCGTTTATCCCGGTCATGGATATCCAAGATACCTTTGTCACTACACCGGCTTATCTGAACAATCTGTATGTACGGGAAGGTAAAGATACCAATATTTTTGAGACAGGAAATATCATGCTTTTAGATCAGAGCAATATGACCCGGCATCATGTAGATGATTACATGTCTGAAAATCATATTGTACCAAGACAGGTATTGGAAGTAACCACAATAGACCTGCTGATTGAATTCGTAAAGATCGGACTTGGGGTTGCCTGTGTTATCAAGGAACTGGTACAGAAAGAACTGGATAACGGTACACTGGTAGAATTACCACTGGAAATACCGATCCACAGACGGACCATTGGTTTTGCCTATCATCCCGCAAATCAGGCAATGTCACTGAAGACGTTTTTGGAATTTTTATATTAAAACAGATTTGGACCCGCGCTGACGCGCGGGTGGTGAGAGGGGCTCTCTTGAAAAAATGGTTTTACGCCATGCCGCTATATAAAAAACCGCAAAAAAACTCCCGGAATTTCAAAGGTCACAGCCTTCTGAACTTCCGGGAGTTTTAATATTTTATACGCGCTTCGCTACGTTTGGGTAGCGTGTACGGGAAACTCAAACTCCATTACATTACGTTTGAGTAGCGCGCAATTTCACAAAAGTAAAATTGTGCTTAGTTGTTGATCAGCTTATCAGACTCATTATTCCAGCTGTACAGCTTACGGATCTCAGCACCAACCTTCTCTGATGGATGCTCGGAAGCAAGCTTTCTCATAGCCTGGAAGTGTACCTGACGGCCTGCTGGGGACATATCAAGTAAGAATTCCTTAGCGAAGGTACCATCCTGGATATCGGACAGGATCTTCTTCATAGCCTTCTTAGTCTCAGCGGTAACGATCTTAGGTCCGGTTACATAATCACCATACTCAGCGGTATTGGAGATAGAGTAACGCATTCCAGCGAAACCAGACTGATAGATCAGGTCTACGATCAGCTTCATCTCATGGATACACTCGAAGTAAGCGTTTCTTGGATCATATCCAGCTTCTACCAGAGTCTCGAAACCAGCCTGCATTAAAGCGCAAACACCGCCGCAAAGAACAGCCTGCTCACCAAACAGGTCAGTTTCTGTCTCAGTACGGAAGGTGGTCTCTAACAGACCTGCTCTTGCACCACCGATTGCAAGGCCGTAAGCCAGTGCTTTCTCCAGTGCTTTTCCTGTATAATCCTGCTCTACAGCTACCAGACAAGGAGTTCCCTTGCCAGCCTGGTACTCACTACGTACAGTGTGGCCTGGTGCCTTAGGAGCGATCATGGTAACATCTACATTCTTTGGTGGCTTGATGCATCCGAAGTGGATATTGAAGCCATGTGCGAACATCAGCATATCGCCATCCTTTAAGTTTGGCTCGATGTCCTTCTTGTACATATCTGCCTGCAGCTCATCGTTGATCAGGATCATGATGATATCTGCTCTCTTTGCAGCCTCTGCTGCAGTATATACAGTGAAGCCCTGCTCTTCTGCTCTCTTCCAGGAGCGGCTTCCCTCATACAAACCAATGATAACATTGCATCCGGATTCCTTTAAGTTTAATGCATGTGCATGTCCCTGGCTGCCGTAACCAATAATAGCGATGGTCTTTCCCTCTAACATTGAAAGGTTACAGTCTTCCTGATAATAAATCTTTGCCATAGCGTTTTTTCCTCCTACTATCGTATAAAAGTATAAAACTTATCACCAGCAAATTCACTGGCATATTTATGTTAAGACAGCAAGTCCGACGCCTCTCTGTTCGCCTTTGGCTGCCCCCTTAAGCTCTTTTTTCATTTTGCCTTATGGCAAAATGCGGATGTCTTCGCTGCCACGCTCCAGTCCGGTGAGTCCAGTACGGGCCAGTTCCAGGATCTCATAATCTTCTAGCAGATTAATGAGCGCATCCAGTTTTGACTGGTCTCCTGTCAGCATAACAGTCAGGGAATCTTTTCCCACATCCACAATGGTTGCACGGAAAATACTTGAGATGGCGCTGACCGCCTGACGGTCATTTGATCCGGCTCTTACCTTGATCATCATAAGCTCCCTGTATACAGAGCGATCCGGATGAAGTTCCTTGATATCTCTTACATCTTCCAGTTTATTTAACTGGTTCTTGATCTGCTCAAGAACATTCTGGTCTCCCAGTGACACAACGGTCATTCTGGAATACCTTGGGTCTGCAGTAACACCTACTGTCAGGCTCTCAATATTATATCCACGGCGGCTGAACATGCCCGCTACACGGGACAGAACGCCTGCCGTATTATCCACTAACAATGATAACACGATTCTGTCATCCATCATATCATTTGCCTCCATATCGGTCCGCCGCAGACAAATGTCTTTCAGCGTCCCACATATTAGTTTTTATAATAACAACCATTACCCACTTTGTCAATTGCCTAATAGTAATGGGTATTATGCTTTCTGGTTATGATAAGAGCATTTTTCTCAATTCATTAATACTTTCAGCTATATAAGCAGCGTGGCAGTCTTCCATTTCCTTCCTGTCACCATAGCCAAACAGGACGCCTACGCACTCTAATCCCTGCTCTCTGGCCCCCAATACATCATGTTCTCTGTCACCGATCATCAGGATCTTTTCTTTTTTGTCAGAAAGGCCGCAGGTATCTAAAACATACTGGATCACATCCCCTTTTCCTACACGGGTCTCCTCCAGGTCAGCGCCTCCAACAAACTCAAAATAAGAAGCCAGATCAAAATGTTCCAGGATCTGCTTTGCAAATACCTCCGGTTTGGAAGTTGCAAGATACAGCTTCTTTCCCGCTGCTTTTAATTCTCCTAACATTTCCGGAATGCCTGGAAATACTTTATTCTGGCTCCAGCCTGTAACGGAAAAATATTCACGGTACACCTGGATCGCTTCCTTTGCCTGCTGTTCAGAAAAATCATAATATTTCTGGAAGCTGTCTTTTAATGGCGGACCGATAAAAGGACATAAACTGTCCAGATCATCCACCTGGATCCCATAGTGTTTTAATGCATACTGAACTGCCTTTGTGATCCCCTCTTTTGGATCTGTCAGCGTTCCGTCCAGGTCAAACAGCAGATAATCTTTATTTTTCATGTTGTAATTAATTCCCTTCTAAATAAATATTCAGCTTTCGTACCAGTCTGTGATCGCATTACCTTATTTTATATCAATTTCGGATCATCCCTGGTCTTCAAAAAGAGTCCCGTATTTAAACGCCTTCATCATCTCATGTCCCACGCTGATATAAGGCGGGTACTCTACGATCTCATCCCGGCTAAACCAACCAGCCTCTGCCAGTTCATCTTCCTCTAACCGGATGGTATCATCTCCATCCAGGTCTGCGGTAAAACCGATCATCACAGAGTCAGAAAAGGACCATGGCTGGCTCTTGTAATAGCGGATATTTTTCACCTTCAGGCCTACTTCTTCCATTACTTCCCTGCGTACACATTCTTCAAATGTCTCGCCCACTTCCACATAACCTGCGATCAGTGCATACCTGCGGTAAGTGCCTCTTGCATACCGGGACATAAGCAGTTTGTCCCCATTTCGGATAGCTACGATCACAGCCGGACAGATCTTTGGATACTCTGTATGTCCGCAATCTGTACACACCATGGACCGTTCTGTAGTCCCAGCTCTCATCTTTGCGCCACAGCAGCCGCAGAACCTCCTGCTTTCTCTCCAACGGTAGATCTGGCTTCCTGTAATACCTGCAAACGCCTGATACCCCGGTTCCAGTTCCCTGAAGATCTGCATTCCTTCCAGGCGGTAGCTGCCAAATTCCGGCACTTTCAGATCATCTACCAGATAATAGCCTCTTTCACCGATGGAAAACAGATAGTACGCCTTTTCCCGGCAGTCTTCTTCTGAAAGAAGATCCTGAAAGGTAGGGATCACATAACCTTCTTTTTCTTTCAAAAGCATTACTTTATTGTATTCATAATGCAAAAGATAGTCTGTGAGTTCCGGCTTTTTATCTTTGTATGCCGGATCATATTTATAAGGTATCTCCTGTATCATTTTAACTTACGACTCCTTTAATAGCTCTTTTAATAATCCTTTTTCTGAAACCACTTTCTTCCGTCCACGCGCCGCAGACTGCTGAAGAAGAAATAATAAATAACAAAGGCAATGGAAGTAATGGTCCATGATAAAGGATAGCAGAACGCAGCTGCCAGGATGGATCTGTACTGTGGCAAGAAAAAGATGATCCAGATCACACGCAGACAGCAAACGCCAATCCCCGTCATGATCAACGGCATCCAGGCATCTCCTACACCGCGCAGTGTACCGGATAATATCTCTATGGTAATATAGGTGATCAATGTAGGCACCAGGAAATGGATCAGACTTAAACCGATCTCCTGTACCTGTGCATCTGATGTAAACAGATCAATCAGCAGATATCCTTTTAAGTATAATAAGGTGGATACGATCGCTGTCATAATCGTTCCAATGATCATACAGGCCCCGGCACCCTTATGCACACGGTCCATACGGCCGGCACCATAATTTTGTCCTACAAAAGTGGTGACAGAAATTCCCAAAGCATTGATCATCATCCAGTAAAGTCCGTCCACTTTTCCATAAGTAGCCCAGGCAGTTACATTATCTGTCCCCAGTGTATTTACACCTGACTGGATAATGATATTGGAAATGTTATACATAACCGACTGCATACCAGCCGGAATACCGATGCGCACGATACGCTGGAGCATCCGCCCGTCAATACGCACCTTGCTCCACACCAGTTTATACATATCTTCTGTATGTGTCAACGCATAAACCACCATGCAGGCACTGAAAAACTGGGAACTGATGGTGGCGATGGCTGCACCGGCAACACCCAGACGCAGTCCTGCTACCAGGATCAGGTCTAAGAGGATATTGACCATACAGCTTCCAATAAGGAAATATAAGGGGCGCTTGGAGTCCCCCACTGCACGCAGGATACCGGCTCCCATATTATAGATCAGGTTTGGTATCATACCCAGGAAATAGATACGGATGTATACAACCGCATATGTAAGTACATCTTCCGGAGTGTGCATGGCTGAAAGAGCCATATGGGCAAAAACAACACCGATGATCATAAACAGAACACCGCCTATAAGCGAAAACGCTACCGCCGTATGCACGGCCCAATGCACCTTATCCGGCTTTCTGGCACCATAAAACTGGGAAATAACTACAGTCGCACCACTGGAAAGGCCAACGAAAAAGCCCACCAGAAGATTGATCAGGGTACTGGTAGTACCGCCAACTGCTGCCAGTGCCTGTTTGCCTACAAAACGGCCTACTACCACTGCATCTGCTGTATTGTAAAGCTGCTGAAAAAATGTGCCAAACAAAATCGGAAAAAAGAATAATAACAGCTGACCGAAAATGCTGCCTTCCGTAATCTTATTGGTATTGACCTTATTTTTTATCTCTTTCATCTTTTTCTCCCAGATTTTTCCAACAAATAGAGAAAAGGATACCCACCAGTTGAAAAATTTTCACTTACTGATGGGCACCATGTTTATTTAGTATCTTCTTTTGCAGCGATCTCAGAAATAGATTTTACAAGACCTGCTATTCCCTGGATATCAGACGGGATGATGATCTTATTGGCTTTTCCGTCTGCTGCCGCCTGGAAGGCTTCCAGACTCTTAAGCTGCAGTACAGCCTGGTCTGCTCCGGCTTCTTTTATATAACGGATACCATCGGCAGTTGCTCTCTGTACAGCGCGGATCGCTTCTGCCTGGCCTTCTGCCTCTTTGATCTTCTTTTCCTTTTCTGCTTCTGCACGAAGGATGGCTGCCTCTTTTTCTGCCTCTGCATTTAAGACTGCAGACTCTTTGTTTCCTTCTGCAACCAGGATCATGGACTTCTTCTCACCCTCTGCACGAAGGATCGCTTCACGGCGCTCACGCTCTGCCTTCATCTGCTTCTCCATTGCTTCCTGGATGGCTGCAGGCGGTTCAATGTTCTTAAGTTCTACTCTGGTAACCTTGATGCCCCATGGGTCAGTGGCAATATCAAGGGACTCCTGCATCTTTGCATTGATGGTCTCTCTGGAAGTTAAGGTCTCATCTAATTCCAGCTCACCAATGATATTTCTAAGGGTAGTTGCCGTCAGATTTTCAATGGCAAGGATCGGACGCTCTACACCGTATGCATAGGATTTCGGATCTGTAATGTAGAAAAATACAACTGTATCGATCTGCATGGTAACATTATCCTTGGTGATAACCGGCTGTGGCGGAAAATCCTCTACCTGCTCCTTTAAATTTACTTTCTTTGCCACTCTGTCAATAAATGGCACCATAAAATGGATACCTACACCATATGTTCCCAGATAACCGCCAAGGCGCTCTACGACCAGTGCCTGAGCCTGAGGAACGATACGGATACAGGATGTAAGAATGAAAATAATGAGTACTACCAGAATAAGAAACATCACGGAACCTCCAATCAGCATCATATTTGACCTCCTGAAATTTACTGTGATACCATTCTACGGTACCATGTATAATTTGTATGAATATAGTTTAACATATTTCTGATTTTATTCAATCAAGGATTGTAAAAGTGATGAATTCTTAATATAATCGTAAGCGTTAATACTTTTAATCATAACTCAACAAGGAGATACTTTGTATGAAAAAAATCCTTCTGTTAGGAACAGGCGGTACCATTGCCTGCAAGCGTACACCCGACGGTCTGAAACCCGTCATTACTTCCGAAGAGATCTTAACTTATGTGCCGGACAGCCGCCACTACTGCGAGATCGACAGTATACAGATCTTAAATATAGACAGTACCAATATCCAGCCTTCCCACTGGCTGGCAGTATCAAAAGCTATTGAAGAACATTATGAGGAATACGATGGTTTTGTGATCACCCATGGAACAGATACCATGGCATATACAGCTGCTGCTCTTTCCTATCTGATCCAGAATTCTCCAAAGCCGATCGTCATCACCGGGGCCCAGAAACCTATTGATATGGAAAATACAGACGCCCGTACCAATCTGGCTGACAGTCTTCGCTTTGCTTCCCATGACAAGGCTCACGGGATAAATATTGTATTTGACGGAAAAGTCATTGCCGGTACCAGAGGTAAAAAAGAGCGGACCAAGAGTTATAATGCTTTTTCCAGTATTAATTTTCCTTATATTGCCATTATCCAGGAAGACCATATCCTGTTTTATTTAGACGACAAGGCGCAGGTCACAGAGCCTTTGACTTTCTATCACCAGATGGACTCCAGTGTGGGACTGATAAAGCTGATCCCATCTGCAGACGCTTCCCTTCTGGACTATATGGCAGCTCATTATGATGCAGTGATCATTGAGTCCTTTGGCGTTGGCGGACTTCCTTCTTATGATGACGGAGGCGACTACTACCGTGCAGTGGCTCATTGGATCAACCTTGGAAAAACTGTGATCATGACAACACAGGTTACAAATGAAGGCAGCAATATGTCTGTTTATGAGGTCGGAAAAAAGATCAAGCGTGAATTTGGTCTGTTGGAAGCTTATGATATGACCCTGGAGGCAGCTGTTACCAAGATCATGTGGATCCTTACCCAGACAAAGGAACCTGCAAAAGTAAGAGAGCTCTTCTACCAGACCGTCAACCATGATATTTTGTGGAAGTCTTCTTAAAGGCCCCAACTTTACTTTTTTATATTTCCTGTTATAATAAACAGGCAGTCTTCTTAATTTTCTTAAGTCAGACTGCCTGTTTTATGTATTTTATTGCGGGGGTTTTTACATGAACGAGAAAATATCACAATTCAAAGCCGGATTAAAAGATGGTATTCCCATTGGACTTGGTTATCTGGCAGTTTCCTTTACCTTTGGCATTATGGCAAAAGGGGCCGGACTTACCACTTTGGAAGCCGTAGTCCTCTCTTTTACCAACCTGACCAGCGCAGGTCAGTTTGCAGGCCTGGGGATCATTACTGCCGGTTCTTCCCTTGTGGAAATGGCTATGGCACAGCTGATCATCAACCTGCGTTACTGCCTGATGTCCTGTTCTCTTTCCCAGAAACTGGACAGTCATATGCCATTTTTTCACCGTTTTCTTATGTCCTACGGTGTAACAGATGAGATCTTCGGTGTATCTGTATGTAAAAGCGGGGTCTTAAGCCCTTATTTCAGCTACGGCCTGATGGCTATGGCTGTTCCAGGCTGGACCATCGGCACCCTCCTTGGTGCTGTTTCCGGCAGTCTTCTTCCTGCGAGGCTGTTAAGCGCTTTAAATGTAGCTCTTTATGGTATGTTCCTGGCAGTTGTCATCCCTCCGGCAAGAGAAAATAAGGTTTTGCGCATGGTTATCCTTGTTTCCATGGCACTCAGCTTCCTTTTCACCCAGATACCGGTATTAAGGGATATTTCTTCCGGATTTAAGATCATTATCCTTACATTTATCGTAGCCGGGTCTGCTGCAGTTCTGTTCCCTGTAAAGGAGGAAGAATAAATGAAATATCCAGTTTATCTTTACATAGCGGTAATGGCCATTGTGACATATCTGATCCGTATGCTGCCATTGACACTGATCAAGAAAGAGATCAAAAATCCTTTTATCCGCTCTTTTTTATATTATGTGCCTTATGTTACCCTGTCTGTAATGACCTTCCCGGCCATTATCTACGCAACTGCTTCTCCTGTTTCCGGAGCTGCCGCTTTGGCAGTGGCACTGTTTTTCGCTTATAAAGGAAAGAGCCTGTTCCAGGTTTCCATTGCAGCCTGTGCCATCGTGTTTATCCTGGAGTTTTTCGTATAATATAATTGCATTGACCTGGAAAATCTGTCACTGGCAGGTTTTGACAAGTGAATAAGATGAATAACCAAAAAAGGTCCCGGAGCAGAGATTTTCTCTCACTTCAGGACCTTTTATATTTTACTTATACTCAGATTTTCTGCGCTTTTTATCCCAGCAGGAACTCGCTTAAAACAAAATTGCTTACATCCATGCCCCATTCTGTAAGGGCAAGATTATTTTCTTCTTTTTTCAGCAGCCCGTTGGCAGTCAGCCTGCGGATCACATCACCATAGACCGTTTCCATTTTCACACCAAACAGTCTTACAAAGTCCACATCAGACACGCCTTTTAACATACGAAGCCCTAAAAACATAAACTCTTCCATTCGCTGTGCCTGGGAAAGTTCTTCTATTTGACCCCATAATTTGCGAAGGGCTGTCTCCCGCTTTTCCGGATCTTCTTCACCAAAATCCAGTGCCAGATACTTATCCAGGTCCTTTTCATTGGTAAAACGACAGCCTTCCATATAGGAGGATGCCCCAAGTCCCAGTCCCAGATATGCCACCTCAGTCCAGTAACCGATATTATGGCGGCATTCTTTTCCCGGTTTTGCATAATTTGAGATCTCGTACCGCTCAAAGCCCTGCTCCTGCAGGAACTTTCTGGTAAAACGGTAGATCTTATTTTCCGTATCCTCGTCTGGAAGCGCAGGTCCCGTATAATCACAGGCACAGGCGCCTTCCCCGAAACGGTTCCAGAAAGGCGTTCCTTCTTCAATGATCAGGCTGTAAGCGGAAATATGCTCCGGTTTTAACATGGTCACTTTTTTCAATGTATTTTTCCAGGACTCCAGGGTCTGTCCCGGGATCCCGCTCATCAGGTCAATATTAATGTTGGTAAAGCCCGCCATTCTTGCGCTCTGGAAGCTTTTTAAAAACTCCTCAAAAGAATGAATCCTTCCCAGATTTTTAAGTTCTGTATTATCCGCAGACTGTAAGCCAATGCTTACGCGGTTGATCCCGCACTGTCTGTAAACAGGAAGTTTTTTCCCTAAAAGCGTTCCCGGATTTGCCTCAATGGTGATCTCCGCCTCCGGTTCTACCTGAAAACAGCTGAATACAGTTTCCATGATCCGGCTGATACAGGAAGGTTCTAAAAGGGAGGGGGTTCCTCCGCCGATAAATACGCTTACTACCTGGCAGTCCGTACAATAACAGCTCTGGGCCCTGATCTCACGGATCAGCTGCTGTACATAAGCCTCATGGACCGAAGACAGGGCACGAAATGAAAGGAAATCGCAGTAATCACATTTTTTCACGCAAAAGGGAATATGGATATACAGTTCAATGGGCTTTTTTTTCATGTTTGTTATCATCATTAATCTTTTTCAAGCTGGTTCAGCCATGTTCTCTTCTTGTTTCCCTATTCACAAAAACAAGAAGCATCATTGGTTCTACTCTTCATCCAGCTTCAGCACGCTCATAAAGGCCTTCTGCGGGATCTCCACATTGCCGATCTGACGCATGCGCTTCTTTCCTTCCTTCTGCTTCTCTAACAGCTTTCTCTTACGTGAAATATCACCGCCGTAACATTTTGCAAGTACGTCCTTGCGCACTGCCTTAACCGTCTCCCTGGCAATGATCTTTCCGCCGATTGCCGCCTGGATCGGTACCTCAAACAGGTGTCTCGGGATCTCATCCTTTAACTTTTCGCACATTCTCCTGCCCTTTTCATAAGCAGAGTCTGCATGTACGATAAAGGAAAGGGCATCCACTTCTTCCCTGTTTACAAGGATATCCAGTTTTACCAGTTCGGAACGCTCATAGCCCTTTAACTCATAGTCAAAAGAAGCATAGCCTCTGGAACGTGATTTTAAAGCGTCAAAGAAATCGTAAATGATTTCATTTAACGGAAGTTCATATTTTAATAAGGCTCTGGTAGTCTCAATGTATTCCATTCCCAGATATACGCCGCGGCGCTCCTGGCACAGTGTCATAATGGCACCTACATATTCGGTAGTTACCATGATCTCTGCGCTGACGATCGGCTCTTCCATGTACTCGATCTCAGTCGGATCCGGAAGGTTAGACGGGTTGGTCAGTTCAATCATCTCTCCTGTGGTCTTGTGTACACGGTATACAACGCCTGGTGCTGTTGTTACAAGGTCCAGGTTGTATTCACGTTCCAGACGTTCCTGGATGATCTCTAAATGCAGCAGTCCTAAAAATCCGCAGCGGAAACCAAAGCCTAAAGCAACAGAGGTCTCAGGCTCGTAGAACAGGGATGCGTCATTTAACTGCAGCTTTTCCAATGCATCACGCAGATCATTGTATTTTGCACCGTCTGCAGGATACAGTCCGCAGTAAACCATAGGTGTAACTTTCTTGTAACCTGGCAGAGGCGCTGCACATGGATTGCTGCTGTCTGTTACTGTATCACCTACACGGGTATCACGGACATTTTTAATGCTGGCTGTAATATAGCCAACCATACCAGCTGCCAGCTCGTCACATGGGATAAACTGACCAGCTCCGAAATAGCCAACTTCTACAACCTCTTCCTCTGCTCCTGTTGCCATCATACGGATCGGTGTGCCCTTCTTTACCGTTCCTTCCATAACACGGCAGAAGATGATAACACCCTTGTAGGAGTCGTAAACAGAGTCAAAGATCAGTGCCTGTAAAGGCGCTTTTGGATCTCCCTTTGGCGCCGGAATTTTGTGAACGATCGCCTCTAATACCTCTTCCACGTTCAGTCCGGTCTTTGCGGAGATCTTCGGGGCATCATGTGCCTCCAGGCCGATCACATCTTCGATCTCAGCTGCCACACGGTCCGGATCAGCACTTGGAAGGTCAATCTTGTTGATAACCGGGAATACATCCAGATCATGATCCAATGCCAGATATACATTGGCCAGAGTCTGGGCCTCAATTCCCTGGGAAGCATCTACTACCAGCACAGCACCGTCACAGGCTGCCAGGCTTCGTGACACCTCATAATTAAAATCCACATGTCCAGGTGTGTCGATCAGGTTAAAAATGTATTCATTTCCATCTTTTGCCCTGTATACAGTACGCACAGCCTGGGATTTAATGGTAATTCCACGTTCACGCTCCAGGTCCATATTGTCAAGGACCTGTTCCTGCATCTCACGGCTGGTAAGAAGTCCTGTTTTCTCAATGATACGGTCTGCCAGTGTGGATTTACCGTGATCTATATGAGCAATGATACAAAAATTTCGTATTTTACTCTGGTCAATTACTGCCATTCTTTATCCTCTTTCTTTCAATTTAGATGTTGGGGTCAAAAGGTATTTTGACCCCTCTGATACCGAATTGCTACGTGCT
>OGYH01002023.1_pt1 | contig 17342 bp, 15 predicted proteins | sample 1576511 | NCBI WGS metagenome assembly OGYH01 (sample SAMEA3541522, study PRJEB24748) | human gut metagenome | biome: human gut; feature: human-associated habitat; material: faeces | place: China | collected 2012
GTTCATCGACTCGAAGATCTTGTCGTTGACGATCTTCTGCACACGGATCAGCTCCTCGGGAGTGACAGCGCTGAAGTGGGTGAAGTCGAAGTGGGTGATGGAAGCGTCCTGATAGGAGCCTGCCTGATGGACGTGGTCGCCCAGGACCTCGCGCAGAGCTGCCTGCAGCAGGTGGGTAGCGGTGTGGTTGCGGGCGATGGCCATGCGGTATTCCTTATCCACGCGGGCGGTCAGATGGTCTCCGACATGGACGATGCCGCTCTCGAGGGTGCAGGTGTGGACGTAGTAGCCCTTCGGGGTCTTCTTGACGTCCTGCACACGCAGCACGCACTCAGCGCCGGTGATGACGCCGTGGTCTGCGGCCTGACCGCCCATCTCAGCGTAGAACGGGGTCTTATCGAGAACGACCAGCACGCCTTCCTTGGCCTGCTCGTCGGTGGCGATGGCATCGGTCAGAGTCTCCTCGTCGCTCAGAGCCACAACGACGCTGTCGCTCTTGAGGGTGTCGTAGCCGACGAACTCGGTGGGCTCAGCGGTCAGAGTGCCGAACAGGTCTTCGCTCCAGCCGGAGATGTTCTTCTTGAGGCGCTCTGCACGGGCGCGCTCCTTCTGCTTGGTCATCTCGGCGTGGAAGCCATCCTCGTCGATCTCGATGCCCTGCTCCGCAGCGATCTCCTTGGTCAGGTCGAGGGGGAAGCCGAAGGTATCGTTCAGCTTGAACACGTCCAGACCCTTGAGCAGGTGCTGGTGTGCCTTTTCCAGGCCGTCGATCATGTTGTTCAGGATGTTCATACCGGCATCGATGGTGCGGGCAAAGTTTGCCTCCTCGGTGCCGATGACCTTCTTGATATAGGCATCGTGCTCACGCAGCTCGGGGTAAGCGCTCTCGCTGGACTGGATGACCGTCTCCACCAGTTCCACCAGGAAGGGGCGGGAGATGCCCAGCATCCGGCCATGGCGGGCAGCGCGGCGGAGCAGACGGCGCAGAACGTAGCCGCGGCCCTCGTTGGAGGGCAGGATGCCGTCAGACACCATGAAGGTGCAGCTGCGGATGTGGTCAGTGATGACACGGATGGAGATGTCATCCTTGGCGTTCTCACCGTAGGTCTTACCGGCAATGTGCTCCACATGGTGCAGCACGCTCTGAACGGTATCCACCTCAAACAGGTTGCCCACGCCCTGCATCACGCAGGCAAGACGCTCCAGGCCCATGCCGGTATCGATGTTGGGGCGTGCCAGACGCTCGTAGTGGCCCTTGCCATCGGCATCAAACTGGCTGAACACCAGGTTCCAGATTTCCATATAGCGGTCGCAGTCACAGCCCACGCCGCAGGTCGGCTTGCCGCAGCCGTACTCGGGGCCGCGGTCAAAGTAGATCTCGGAGCAGGGGCCGCACGGGCCGGAGCCATGCTCCCAGAAGTTGTCTTCCTTGCCCAGACGCACCATGTGGTCCGGGGCGATGCCCACCTTCTTGGTCCAGATGTCGTAGGCCTCGTCGTCCTGCTCATACACCGAGATGTGCAGGCGGTCCTTGGGGATGGCCATCCACTCGTCGCTGGTCAGGAACTCCCATGCCCAGGGGATGACCTCTTCCTTGAAGTAATCCTGGAAGGAGAAGTTGCCCAGCATCTCAAAGAAGGTGCCGTGGCGGGCAGTGATGCCCACGCGCTCGATATCCGGGGTACGGATGCACTTCTGGCAGGTAGTCACGCGATGACGGGGCGGCTCCTCCTGTGCCAGAAACCACTTCTTCATGGGAGCCATGCCGCTGTTGATCAGCAGCAGGCTGGGGTCGTTCTTGGGTACCAGGGGGAAGCTGTCCAGACGCAGATGTCCCTTGCTTTCAAAGAAGCTCAGGTACTTTTCGCGCAGTTCATTCAAACCGGTCCATTGCATAGATCTTTCTCTCCTCAATCATTTTTGGCGCTCAGGCGCCGTTTTTATGCTGTTATGGCAGAGGGGCGGCACGGAGAAAAAACAAAAAACAGCCCTCATCCCAAAAGGGACGAAGGCTGCTTGTGCATCAAACTCCGTGGTACCACCCAAATTGCAAAGGATCATTTGTCCCCTGCCGCTTTCGGCGCATTAACGCTGCGCAGCGTCCGGTTTACATTCGCCGGAAGCTCCGGGGTGGCGCGAAATGATCCCGACCGGAGCACCTTACAGCCGTGGGCGCTCTCTCTGGACGGTGGTGTGTGCATTTCTGACCCCATCATTGCCATCTGTCATAATTTTACATTCCGCAAAGCAGCGCAGCGCCCCTTTGCGTACAGCTAAATTATAGCATACGCAAAACGTTTGTCAACGGTTTTAAGCAAAATTTACGGCACCCAGATGCGGCGCACCTCCAGCACCTTGCCGCCCTGCACCACCAGCGTGGTATTATAGGTGGTCCAGTTATCGGGGTCTGCATTGATCGCTGCCGCCACCGCATCCGCGCCCGTAGTCTCCACAGCTTCGGCCTGCGGGTCGGCAGAACTGTCCTTCAGCACTACATCCTCTGCCAGCGGCATCGTCTTTTCTCCCATCTCATAGTAGACAGGGTAATCGTCAAAGGTCATCGTCCGGTAGGCATCATCTTCCAGCTTCAGGTCAAGACCGTACTGCTCCTCCATGCCGCCATTGATGGTGACAAGATGGTACTGATTGTTTTTCTCGATACTCTCCACTGCAACGTTCACGACCTGATTCCATGCTGCACCCTCTTCGTGGAAGGTGATCTTGTCCCCAACGGCAAGTTTTTCAACATCTTCTTTCTTATAAATGTCGTAGCCGAACACCTTTGCAGTCAATTTACCGTCCTGCACGCCGGAGGTAATGGCGGCAGAAACAAACGTGATGGTCTGTGTGTCATCAAGGTCATCCAGTGTCCATGTCAGCAGATTGATTGGTTCCGTAACGCCTTCTTCTGCCACATGGGACGAGGCCGGCACTACACTGGATGCGGGGGTGCTGGCGGGGGTACCGGAGCCGCCGCAGGCCGTCAATGCGATGCCCGCAGCCAGAACAGCCAGAATCTTATATTTCAGGTTCATAAAAATACCTTCTTTCTTGACGCGGTAGATTTATTTCGCTACAATAAAAACGAATCAAGAACCCATTCTATTGCAACTGATTTTAAGATAGAGAGGAATTTCCCGTGAAAATTTTAAAAGTAAAGTGTCTTGCCCCTACTCGGCTGGACAATTATCTGACCCAGCAATACCCCGCCCTGACCCCCGGCCGTCTGAATAAGGCGCTGCGGGAAAACAAGATCAAGCTGAACGGCAAAAAGCAGCCGCTTTCCACCCGCGTGATGGCAGGCGACGAGATCAAACTGTTCATTCTGGATGACGTGCTGGACGCCGACCGCCGGGTGGAAGGCCCCGCATGGAAGAACGCCCGCACCCCGGCGCAGGTGGTGTACGACTGCCCGCAGATCCTGATCGTGAACAAGCCCGCCGGCGTTGCGGTGGATGGCCCGGAGGACGACACCCTGCTGAACCGTGCGCTGCTGTACCTGAACAAGCAGGGCGAGTACAAGGAGAACGACCTGTACACCCCCGCCTTGTGCCACCGGCTGGACACCGGCACCAGCGGCCTTGTGATCATTGCCAAGACCCCGGAGGCTGAGGAGCTGTTCCTTTCTGCCATCAAGAACCGTGAGGTGCAAAAGACCTACCTCTGCGTCACCTTTGGCCGTCCTGTGCCGCCGGACGCCACCTTGGGCGGCTATCTGCTCAAGGATGCTGACCGCGGCATCGTGAAGATCGTGGAGGACAAGCAGCCCGGCGCCAAGGAGGTGGAGACCCGGTACGAGACCATCGCCGTCTCCGGCCGTCTGGCCCTGCTGAAGGTGCAGCTGATCACCGGCCGCACCCACCAGATCCGCGCCCACATGGCCAGCATCGGCTGCCCCATCCTTGGCGACAGCAAGTACGGCAACAACAGCGCCAACCGGGAGCTGAAGCTGAAGTATCAGGCACTGTGCGCATGGGAGCTGACCATGCCCCGCTTCACCCAGCCGGACTTTGCCTTCCTCAGCGGCAAGACCTTCCACGCCCCGAAGCCGTGGTATTACCAGCAGGTGCTGGACGGCACTTTGAAGTAACAAAAAGGAGATGTCCTGCCGGGCATCTCCTTTTTTGTTACTTACAATAGAACGCTCAGACCCGCACCATATCCGGGGTGATCTCCGCCAGCGTATGGGCACCGCACATCTGCATGGTGTCGTCCAGCTCCCCGGCCAGCTTGTCGATGTAGCACTTCACGCCCTCTGCGCCGCCGCCGTAGACAGCAGTCACGAAGGGGCGGCAGATCAGAACGCCGTCTGCGCCCAGCGCCAGCGCCTTGAACACATCCACACCGGTGCGGATGCCGCCGTCCACCAGTACCTTCACGCCGGTGCCCTTGAGGGCTGCGGCGATCTCCGGCAGCACCTCGGCGGTGGCGGGGCACTGATCCAGCACACGGCCGCCGTGGTTGGACACCACGATGGCAGCGGCACCGGCCTGCTTTGCCTTCAGTGCGCCCTTGACGGTCATCACGCCCTTGACGATGAAGGGGCGCTCCGCCAGCTGCACGATCTCGGCCAGCTCCTCCACGCTCTTGCTGCCGGCGGGCGGGGTCATGTTCTTCAGGAAAGGCAGACCCGCTGCGTCCACGTCCATGGCCACGGCAAAGCAGCCGCTGGCCTTGGCCTGTGCCATCTTTTCCCGGATGGTGTCGATGTTCCACGGCTTGATGGTGGGCACGCCACAGCCGCCCGCAGCGCCGATGGCGCGGGTAGCCATCTCCATCACAGTGGGGTTGGTGCCGTCGCCGGTAAAGGCGGCAATGCCGTTTTCGGCACAGGCACGCACCAGTACATCGTTATAGGTCATATCGGTGTAGGTATCGGAGTAGTGCAGGTTCACTGCACCCACAGGGCCCGCAAAGAAGGGATAGCGGAAGCTTTTGCCGAACAGCTCCAGCGTGGTGTCCGGTGCACCGCCGGGGCACAGGGTGTCCATGTTTACCCGGATATCGGCCCACTTATTATAATTGCGGATAGCGGTATCGCCCACGCCCTTGGCACCCGGGCCGGGGATCTGGTTTTTACAGGCCACGCCGTTGCACACCGGGCAGGCCTTGCAGTATTGACCAATGCAGGTACGGGCATTGGCAAGTACTTCAGGATAAGTCATAAAAGCATCCTCCTTATATTTCCCGCCGCTGCGGCACAAAATGACCCGCCGCAGTGCTCTTTGCCCTCAATATAGACCTATTTTAAAGGTGCGTCAAGGGCTTTTTGTGCTTTCCATCCATGCGGCAGAATACTTTCTCGCGTTTTTTCGTCATTTTTAAAAAAGTCTGATTTTTTTCAAAAAAATCCTTGACAAAAAGCCTGCTTTCAGGTATTATAGTGGAGCGCCAAGGGCACCCGCCCAAAGGCAGAACAGAAGATGTGGAAAGATGGCTGAGTTGGTCTAAGGCGCACGACTGGAAATCGTGTAACGTGTCAAAAGCGTTCTGGGGTTCGAATCCCCATCTTTCCGCCAGAAACCTGAAACAGAGATGTTTCAGGTTTTTTGTTTTGTCCGCAGTTTGCGGCGCTTGACATTTGCGTGCAGTTCCGTTATGCTGAAGCAAATACGTTTTACCGGAAGGAGAGGTTTCCCCATGGCATCTTCCCACAAAAAGCGCACCGGTCTGCGTGCGGCGCTGATCGTTCTGCTGTGTCTGGTTTTGGTGTGCGTGGTGACTGCGGCAGTGCTGTACAGCTTCGTCAGCCGCAAGATCAAGGCATTCCAGAGCGGTGCCAGCTTTGCGCTGGACTACACTATCACCTCCACCGAGGCCGAGCCCCCTGCTCTTTACGCCCTGCTGGACAAGTTCGGCGGCACCACCGGCAGTCTGACCGGCCAGTACACCCCCCGGGCGGTGCAGCTGGCGCTGTACCCAACGGGCACCAGCACCGTCAACGATGCCCCTCTGACCCGGATGTACATCAGCGAGGAAGAGACCCTTTACGACGCCGGACAGCTGTACAACAAGCTGCGCAGCACGGTCGTGGCCGAGTATCCGCTGGCAAGCCTGCTGCTGCCGGGCTGGTCGCTGGGCAGCTATATCTCCCAAGACCAGCTGGCCACCCTGCTGGGGGTAGACCCCGCCGCCACCGGCTTGCAGCAGGTGAACGACTTCCAGCTGGACTTAAAACAGCTCAAAACCGTGCAGCCCGCCAACGCGAAAGAAGGCTACCTCTACCTTCAGCTGCCGAGCCTCGCCGCCGGGGAGGATGCGCCGCAGCTGATTTTGGGTATTGAAAAGCAGGGTCTGCTCAAGACCCTGTCCCCCAAGGTGCACATCCTGCTGGACGTGCCCGCCCACCATATCCATGCGGAGATGGCCGGCACGGTAACTGCTGCGCAGACCGTGGTGACCGCCCCCACTTCCCGGATGCAGGACTCTGACGTGGAAAGCCTTGTGCAGCTGCGCAAGACCATCGAGAGCATCGTGCAGTTCGTGCAGACCGCTGCTCAGAGCGATGATGCTGCCGCCTCCCCTGCTGCATAAGGCAGGACTATTTTGAATGTTCTCCGCTTCGCTCTGACCATCTTCAGCGGAAAAAATATTGTTTATAGCGCAAATCCGGGCAGACTGCGGTCTGCCCGGATTTGCATTTTCACGCGTAGTTTGCGCTGCGGAGAAAACATCAAAAAAGCAGCCCCGGAACGCACACAGGCGCTTCGGGGCTGCAAATCGGAACAACAATTCTGCTTTTATTTCTTTACGGTCTTTTTGCAGGGTGCACGCTTTGCCTTGGGCTTTGCTGCGGCAGGGGCAGTCTTGGCTTCCGCAGCCGGTTCAGCCTTAGTAACAGGCTCGGCCTTGGTTGCCACGGCGGGAGCAGCCTTCACCTCTGCGGCGGGGGCGGCAGGCTCAGCCTTTGCCTTAGCGGCCTTCTTCGCGGCGGGCTTTTCTGCCTTGACCGGCTCTGCGGCCTTTGCGGTGGGAGCAGCGGGCTTCTCCTCCACCTTCTTGGTGGTGCGGGGCTTGCGGGCTGCGGGCTTCTTGGCGGGAGCGGCTTCCTTGGCCGGTGCGGCCTTCGTCTCGGCAGCGGGTGCTGCTTCCTCAACCTTAGCGGCACGCTTTACGCGGTCCTTTACCTCAGAGATGACCCACAGCTGGTCGCCACCGCCGGGCACCTCCTGCCAGATCTGCAGCACAGCGCCCACCTCGGCACCGATGCCCACGGTGTCCACGCACTTGCCGCCTGCCCAGGAGGAGCGCAGACGCACCGTGCCCTCCGGCGTGTGCTCCACCTTCCACATCTGGGACGTGCCGCCCACGTCCTCCCACAGGTGCAGCCATGTGCCGTTGGCGGTGCCGGTCATGGTCAGATCCAGCAGCTTGCCGGAGGCGCGGTTGCGGATGCGGTACACGCCATCGCCCTCGCGGACAAAGCTCCACTCCTGCTCGGGCTTGTGGTCATACTTGCCCAGACGGACAGTGCCGCCGTCCTTGCTGCCTTCCACTGCCTGAATGACGTTGCCGGTGTGAGCGGCAATGGTATAAAAGCGGTCGGCCTCGATCACAGTTTGTGCTACGGATTTCATGTATAAATCCCTCCCAATCATAAAATGCACAGATTTTTCCAATTCCTTCTTATAAAGAATACCACATATCGTGATTTTTCACAAGCAATTCGACAATTCTTTAGCACTTTATATAGAAACCACCCTGTTTTCGCCTGCTTTTTCGCCCCTTCGCAGGGGCGAAAGGCCGTTTTTACTCCCTCTCGACATTTTGTCGCAACTGCGTTATACTGTTTTCATCAGGATGATCTGCCGCTCTGGAAGGGGCGGTTTTCTCGTTTTTTGAAGGAGGATATTTTCCCATGACCCAGCAGGACCGCACTGCGGTGCAGTATCACAAAATGACCGAGACCCCTATCCCCCGGCTGATCCTCAGCCTTGCCGCGCCCACGATTTTAAGTATGCTGACCACCAGCATCTACAATCTGGCCGATACCTTTTTTGTGGGGCGCATCTCCACCAGTGCTTCCGGCGCGGTGGGTGTCGTTTCCAGCCTGATGGCTATTATACAGGCGCTGGGCTTTATGCTGGGGCACGGCTCCGGCACCATCATCAGCCGCCGATTGGGCAGTCAGGATACCCACGCCGCCACCCGCTTTGCCTCTACCAGCTTTTTACTGCGCTGGCCTTTGGCGTAGTGCTGGCAGTGGTCGGTCTTGCCACCCTGCCGGACTTCATGATGCTGCTGGGCAGCACCAAAACCATTCTGCCCCATGCCTGTGCCTACGCCCGGCCCATCCTGCTTGCCGCACCGCTGATGATCTCCAGTCTGGTGATGAACAACATCCTGCGGTATGAGGGCAAAGCAAACCTTGCCATGATCGGGCTGGTCACCAGCGGACTGCTGAACATTGCACTGGACCCGCTGTTTATGTTCGTTTTAGGGCTGGGCACTGCCGGTGCCGGTATCGCCACTGCCCTCAGCCAGACCATCAGCTTTGGCATTCTGCTGTATATGTTCCTGCGGGGCAAAACGGTCAGCCAGTTCCGGCTTTCCGCCGTCACCCGGGAGCCGCGTGAGTTTTTGCAGATTCTTGCAGGCGGCGCGCCCAGCTTTGGCCGTCAGGGGCTGAACAGCATCGGTGGGATGCTGTTGAACATTGCCGCCCGCAGCTACGGCGATGCCGCCGTGGCGGGCATGAGCATCGTGTCCCGCATCTTTATGTTCATCCTCTCGGTGGCCATCGGCGTGGGACAGGGCTTGCAGCCGGTGGCGTCCTTTAACTACGGCGCACGCAAATACCACCGGGTGCGGCAGGCCGCCGTCTTTACCCTGAAAGCCGCCTTTGCGCTGCTGGTGGTGCTGATCGCGGTGTGCTGGTGGAACGATGAGGCTCTGATCCGCCTGTTCCGGGACGACCCGGCGGTCACCGCCGTGGCGCTGCCTGCCTTCCGCTACCAGTGCTTTGCCATCCTTTTACAGCCGGTGATCGTGGTGACCAACATGACCTTCCAGAGCGTTGGCAAGGCCGGGCGCGCCACCTTTCTGGCCTGCTGCCGGCAGGGCGTGTGCTTTATTCCGCTGATCCTTGTACTGCCCCGAGTGCTGGGTCTTGTGGGCGTGGAGCTCTGCCAGCCCATTGCGGATGCGCTCACCTGCTTCATTTCTCTGCCCTTTTTGCTGGCCTTTCTGTGGCAGCTGGAGCAGATGGACAAGGCAGAAGCGTCCCATGCCCCGGCACAGCTGTAATGCAATTGTAACCGTTTTTAGCCGCATTTTTCTGCAAGCTCTGCAATGAAAAATGCGGCTGTTTCGTATTCTGAGTGAACGGAAAAATTTTCCTCCCTGTTTTTGCAAAGGAGTGGTTTTTATGAAGCGTGTTGTCTTGCGTATCGGCTGCGGGGCGGTCTGCACAGCCCTTGTCCTTGCTTTAGGCTGTGGCTGCGCCCTGCTGCCGCCCGCCACCGGCGTGCCGGGCGCTGCAAGCTCTGCCGTTTCCGTGCCCACGGACGACAGCGGCAAGCCCCTGTACGACCCCGCCGTGCTGAACGATGGCCGTCTGCGGGTGCTGTACTGCTATGGCCGTTCCGGGAGCAGCACCACCATCCTGTGCGGCAGCACCCCGCTGCACCAGTCTGCCCGCAGTGAGAACGTCTCGCTGGTGCAGGACAGCGCTACCGGCACCGCAGACTACTGGCTGCGCAGCTGGTCCGACCCCACCGGCCGGGGCGGGCGCCGCACCGCCCTATACGATAAGACCGGCACCGAAGTGCTGTCCTTTGAGGGCGAGCAGAACGCTACCCTGCAAAACGGCCTGCTGGTGCTGCAGGAAAGCCGCCTTGTCGATGGTGGATACGTCCCGGAGTCCGGCTACGGCACCTGTCAGGTCATCGACCTTGCCACCGGCGCAGCACTGCCGGTGCCGGAGGGCGCATACAGCTGCACCCTATGCGGCGATAAGCTGGTGTTCAGCTGCTACGCCCGACCGGAGGGGCTGGACGATTACGACTGGGATACCGACTACCAGCAGAACCGCTGGGTGGTGGTGCAGGAGAAGGACGGCACCCCCGTCTACCGCGCCGATGCCGCCTCGGCCTACCGCCTTTTCTACGACAGCGACACCCTGAGCGACTGGGTAGAGCTGGACGTTGCCGCCGGGGAGGATACCACCGACCAGATTTTGTACAACACCCTGACCGGTGAGCAGTACACGGGCTTTTTGCAGGTCTACCCGGGCGGTCTTGCCAGCTTTTCCACCGGTGACGGCCAGTACGAGCTGCGGGATATGACCACCGAGGACCGCGGACTGATTGCCACCTTTGACGAGCAGCCCAGCCAGTATTTCCCGGGCTATGTGGTAACATGGCACAGCGGCGAGGATCACGGCTACGAACTCTATGATCTGGAGACCGGCGCAAAGACCCCGCTGTACGATGTAGACGCCACCGACAGCACCATAGCCGTCTACGCGCTGGACGGCAGCCTGCGGGTGTACAGCAAGGATAACGGCAAGCTGCTGACCGACACCACCGTAGAGCCGGTGGAGCACCAGCAGCGGGTACGGATGAGCAACTGCGGCAGCGGCTATGTCTGGCTGGAATTGCAGGACAACGACCGCTACGAGACCACCGCCACCCGGCTGTACGGCCCGCAGGGGCTTGTCAGCGACCTGACCGCCCTGCAGGGCAAGTACAGCTACATCAACTACCTGACCACCGACCCCGATGGCAGACCCATGTTCTACGGCAGCCGCGCCGCTGCGGGCAGCGCCTACGGCAACGTATACGATGTGCTGGATGCAGACGGCAAGGTAGTATTACAGGGGCTTGCCAGCTGCGCCGGGTACTATTCCAACAGTCTGAATGCCCTGCCCGACCATGTGTTTGCCGCACAACGGGGCTTCTATGTGGGCTGGATGGACACAAGCGGCAACTGGCTGTACTGCCAGAGTATTTTCTCGTCTGCCACTGCGGACGATGAACCGAGTTACGGCTATTGATTCAGGAGGGCTTTCTTATGAAAAACGCTAAAATTTCCCGCCGCAGTTTTCTGCTGGGTCTTGCCGCCTGCTCCGCTGCCGGGGTGCTGACCGCCTGCAAGGGCACGGATGCGCCCTCCGGCAGCACCGCTTCCTTTGTGGTTGAGCAGCCCGCATCCTCTGCTGCTTCCTCTGCTGTGCAGCAGCCGGAGCCGTTTCTGACCGTAGAGGAGTTTCCTCCGCTGGACGGCAGCACCGCCTGCATCCCCCTGATGGCGCAGATGCTGGCCGATACCACCGGCATGGACTTGGAGGAAGCCCGCAGCAGCATTACGGTAAGCACCACCGCCTACGCATGGGAGAACTTCGGCCTGTACGACACCACCACCCGGATGCTGGTGGTATACGAAGCACCGGACTATGTAAAGGAAGAGCTGCAAGAGGCCAATGTGCAGCTGGAGCAGAAACCCATCGGGGTGGACGCGCTGGTGTTCATCGTCAACGAGGACAACCCGGTGCAGGCGCTTAGCCAGCAGCAGCTGCGGGACATCTACGCCGGAAAGATCACCAACTGGAAGGATGTAGGCGGCAAGGATCAGGAAATCGTTGCCTTCCAGCGCGGCGAGGACTCCGGCAGTCAGACCCTGTTCAAAAAGCTGCTCATTCAGGGCGGCGAACTGATGACCCCGCCCTCTGAGCTGGCACCCGCCGCCATGGGCGAGCTGGTGGACAGCATTGCCGATTACAACAACAGCGCCAACGCCATCGGTTTTTCCGTATATTACTACATCGACCAGATGTATTCCAAGCCCGGGCTGCGGCTGCTGGCGGTGGACGGTGTGACCCCCAGCAACGACACCCTTGCCGACGGCAGTTACCCCCTGTGCAACGATTTTTACGCCGTCATCCACCCGGACGCCGCCGCCGACAGCCCGGAGCGCCGCCTGTACGACTGGCTGGACACCGACGCCGGGCAGGACTGCATCAAAAAGTCCGGCTATGTGGCCGTCGGCCCGCAGACCACCGTCACCATCGTGGATTGAAATTGACAGACCTTCTCTCGTCTGCTACAATAAAGGCAGGATTTTGTCGATCTTTATGCAGCAGAATGCCGAAAGGAAGGTCTTACTATGGAACATCCCTCTCACCCGGTAGAAAGCCACTGGCGCACCTCCCTGCGCAACCGTATTATTCAGGCTTCCAGTCTGCTGGAAGTGCTGTTGTCCGGGCTGGTGCTGATCGGCCTGCTGCTCAGCGTTGTGCCTCTGATCCGCTGGATGCCCGGCCTGCTGTTCGATGGCAACGAGGCAGAGATCCGCACCTTTCTGGAGCGCAGCTTGGATATCGTGATCGGCATCGAGTTCATCAAGATGCTGGCCAAGCACAGCCCCGGCAGCAGCCTTGAGGTGCTGCTTTACGCCATTGCGCGCCATCTGGTGGTGGGACACGATTCCGCCGTGGAGAACCTGCTCAGCGTGGGCGCCATCGCGCTGATCTTCATTGTGCGCAAGTTCTTCTTTGTCCCGGCCTTTGGTGCGCACCTGCCGGACGGTCACCCTGCGCCGGATCTTACCCCCGCCCAGAGCGGCATCCCCGCCGACTGGTTCCGTCGGCGGAATTCCGAAGCAAAGCCTGAGGAAGAGACCGAGACAAAGGAATAAGCAGATACAAAAACCACCCCGCAGCGGCCGGTAAACAGCTGCTGCGGGGTGGTTTACTATTTTCTGTTACTTTTTGCCGTGACGGCCAAAGCGGTACTCCTTACCCTCGCGGATGCGCTGGATGTTGGAGCGGTGCATATAGATGACCATTGCGGCCATGATCACCGAGCCGATGGTGCACACGGTAAGGTCGACGGCAGAATAGCCCCGGAACACGCCGTACAGGATGGTGAGCACCGGGTAGAGTGCCGCCATGGTCACACTGCCCAGTGACACCATGCCGGTGGGCAGCAGGCAGGCCAGAAAGATGACTGCCAGAAAGGGGATCAGCACCGGCTGGATGGCCAGAATGGTGCCGCCCGCCACCAGCACGCCCTTGCCGCCCTTGAAGCCGAAATACAGGGGCTTCAAATGGCCGATAATGGCAAAGATTGCAGCAAGATACACCGCAAGATAGGGCGAGAGCGTGGTGCTTTCCGGCATCAGGGTGAACAGCCAGCGGCCGATGCACACGGCCAGCACACCCTTGAGCACATCACCAAAAGCGGTAAGCGCCGCCGCCTTTTTGCCGAAGGTGCGCAGCATATTGGTCATACCCGCTGCACCGCTGCCGTACTTGCGCACGTCATCGTGGTACAAAAACTTGCTGACGAGGATACCGGTGTCGATGCTGCCCAGCAGATACGCCTGCACAGCGGACACCACAGCGATGAGAACAGATTTCATCATCTGAGCCTCCCTGACGTGTTATACGTCCTTGGCACCCACCTCGCCGGAGCCGCGCTCCCGCACGACCAGACGGATGGGCGTATGCTCCAGACCAAAGTTTTCGCGGATCTGGTTGATGAGATACCGCTGATAGCTGAAGTGGAACAGGTGCTTTGCGTTCACGAAGGCCACAAACGTGGGGGGACGGGTGGAGGCCTGCGTCAGGTAGTAGATCTTCAGGCGGCGGCCCTTGTCGCTGGGGGGCTGCATCCGGGCGGTCGCGCGGGCCAGCATCTCGTTCAGCACGCCGGTGGGCACGCGGGCACCGTTCTCGGCATCCACATCCCGGATCAGCTGCATCAGTTTGTTCACGTTGTAGCCAGTCTGGGCAGAGATGAAGATAATGGGTGCATAGCCCATAAAGCTGAAGCACTCGGCATAGCCGCGGCGCTGCAGTTCCATGGTGTTGGTCTCCTTGCCTTCCACGGCATCCCACTTGTTCACCACGATGATGCAGGCCTTGCCCTGCTCGTGGGCGTAGCCAGCCACCTTGCTGTCCTGCTCGGTAAAGCCGACGGTGGCATCCACAAGGATCAGCGCCACGCGGCTGCGTTCCACAGCAGCCAGTGCACGCACCACCATGTAGCGCTCCAGACCATCGCTGATGTTGCTGCGCTTGCGCAGACCGGCGGTATCGGTAAAGATGAACTTGCCGTAGGCGTTGTCCACCGGGGTGTCGATGGCATCGCGGGTGGTGCCGGCCTCGTTGGCCACGATCATGCGGTTCTCGCCCAGAATGCGGTTGGTCAGGCTGGACTTGCCCACGTTGGGGCGGCCGATGATGGCAACCGGGATGCGGTCCTCTTCCACCACCGTCTCGCTGAAGTCCAGATGGGCGCACACAGCGTCCAGCAGGTCGCCGGTGCCGTGGCCGTGCACGGACGAAATGGGCATCACCTCGTCAAAGCCGAGGTTATAGAACTCGTACATTTCCATGGGGGCATCGCCCACCTTGTCGCACTTGTTCACGGCCAGAATGATGGGCTTGTGGCTGCGGCGCAGCATGTGGGCCACATCCTCGTCCGCGGCGGTCAGGCCGTCGCGCACGTCCACCACCATGATGATGCAGTCTGCAGTGTCAATGGCGATCTGGGCCTGCTCCCGCATGTGAGCCAGAATGCCCTCGGTAGCCTTTGGCTCAATACCGCCGGTGTCCACCAGCAGGAAGTCATGGCCGTTCCACTCGCAGTTGGCAAAAATGCGGTCACGGGTAATGCCCGGCGTGTCCTCCACAATGGCAAGGCGCTGACCGCACAGCTTGTTGAACAGGGTGGATTTGCCCACGTTGGGGCGGCCCACCACTGCTACGATCGGTTTGCTCATAGGGGTTCCTCCTTTCTATAACAAAAGGTTTTATGCTCTTCTTCTCCTTGCAATGTGCAGGCCGCTGCGCAGCAGGGCGCGGGCTTCGTCGCCGCCAGAGGTCGGCAGCACCTCCACCTTCACGCCAAGGCGCTGGGCCAGCTGGTCGGTGGTGATGTCGTCCAGAAAGGTGTCTTTTTCCTCCCGCAGCATCACGGCGGGCACGCCCAGCGTGCCGCTGGTCAGCCTGCCCTCGCACTGAGCAATGATATCGGTCGCCGTTACAAGCCCGGCCACACCCACATTGCCGCCGAAGAATTTGTTCTTGATGGTGTGCACCGTCACCTCGACCATGGGGTACTGGCGGTGCAGCTCAGCCATCATCTGGCGGATGAGCGGCGAAGCCATTTCGCCCGTGACCACGTCCATCTTTTTGGTGCCGTAGATGCGGTGGGGCTTTTCCAGCTCCGCCAGAAATTCCGAGGCATACAGGCGCATCATGCCCACGCCATTTTCCAGCTGGTCGAAGTCCTCGTAGAACTCTTCCGGCGGGATGGGCCTGCCTGCCTTGAGGTACCATTCATCACTGGGATAAATGATGCGCTTGCCGTGGCGGCGCTTGCACTCATCGCCGAATTCTTCCATGATGTCGATGACTTCGGCGCTGGTCTTTGCATCATACGGTGTCTGCTTGAACAGCTTCTCGCGGTAGTCCGTCACACCGCAGGGCACCGCAGCGATGCTCTGCACCATAGGGGTCAGCTCCAAAAGGTCGGAGAGGGTACGGCGCAGTTCGTCGCCGTCGTTGATGCCGCGGCACAGCACCAGCTGACAGTTGACGGCGATGCCGCCCTCCACCAGACGGGGCAGATACTTGAGCACCTCGCCGCCGCGCTTGTTGGCCAGCATCCGCACACGGAGCTGCGGGTTCGTGGTGTGCACTGAAATGTTGATGGGCGAAATGTGCATCTTGATGATGCGGTCGATCTCGTGGTCCTGCATGTTCGTCATGGTGATATAGTTGCCGAACAAAAAGGAAAGCCGCTCGTCATCGTCCTTGAAGTAAAGGCTCTCGCGCATACCGGGGGGCAGCTGGTCGATGAAGCAGAACATGCAGTGGTTGGAGCAGGAGTGCTTCTGGTCGCCCAGATAGGTCTTGAAGTCACAGCCAAAGGGTCCGCGCTCCGTGCGCTGCACATTCCATTCCCGGATGCCGTCGGCCACCTTTGCTTTCAGGTGAAAGCTGGAGCTGTCGGTATAAAAATCGTAATCCAGCGAGTCGTTCAGCTCGTTTTCATCCACGGCCAGCAGCTCGTCACCGGGCGCAAGGCCCAGCGCCTCGGCTTCGCTGCCCGGTTCCACACGCTCGATTTTGATCGCCAACGCATCCACCTCCTTTGTTCAGACAGAACAAGAAGGGGAAGGCATCGCGCCCTCCCCTTCTGTACATAACACCATTATGCCACCAATTACGCGCAAATTAGGCCTTCTTGATGACTTCCTCGCCCTTGTAGTAACCGCAGTTGCCACATGCCTGGTGGGGGAGCTTCAGAGAGCCGCAGTTGCTGCACTTGACCAGTGCGGGGGCCTCCAGCTTCCAAACATTGCTGCGACGCTTGTCGCGGCGGGCCTTGGAAAGATGTCTCTTAGGTACTGCCATATTTTTGCACCTCCTTGATGGGTTTATCAGTTCAGCAGTGATTTAAGGATTGCGAGCCTTGTGTCTACGGGAGCTTCGGTCGGTTCTGCCGGTTGGCAGGTGCACTCCGCTTTCTTTTTGCCGCACTGCGGACAAAGTCCGGCGCAGTCGGGGCTGCAAAGCAGCACCGTGGGGATCTGGAACATGAATTCCTGGCTGAGCCACTCATCCACATCCAAATGCCCTTTTTCGTCCAGCGGAAGCTCGAAATCCGGGTCATCCAGATCCCGTTCCTTGACGGTCCACTCCGTATCGACTGTCTCTTCCCGGGTGACCGGGTCCAGGCAGCGGGCGCACTCTCCGTGCACCAATGCGTTTGCCCGCAGTGTCATCCGGATCTCGTCGCCGTCCGTCTCCGCGTCAAACACCGCAGTGACCGGCTGAGGGATCCTTGCACCGGCATAATCATGAGCAGATAAATCACACTGAAACTCTGCATGATAGGGTTGCCTGCCGGCTGTGATAAACTTTCTCAGGTCAAATTGCATAGTACACCTCTAAAAGGCTGCTTTGTTAGTATAGCGCCAACAAAGGCCTTTGTCAACACCAAAACAGGCAGAAAACCGAAAAAATTTCAAATTTTCCGGTCTCCTGCCTGTTGTAAGCCTACCGTTCGGAACTTACAGGTACTTCTTCACGTTGTGGGGCAGGGCAGCCTCGTCAGCACTGACGGTGACGGTGACCTTGACGGAGTCGCCCGCAATGGCAGCCATCTCATCCAGCACAACGCCCAGACGGTTGATGTCGTGGTCCAGCACCTTCAGGATGCCGTCGATGTACAGGTCGGTGATATCGTAGTTGCTTGCCATCAGGCCGGCAACAAAGCCGTACAGCATCTCGCCGCCGGCGATCTTGTACTCGTCCAGGTCGATCAGACGTGCAGCAGGAGCGATGTCGTAGGTGAGCTTCATGCCCTTTTCCACGACGACCACGTTGC
>OGYH01002048.1_pt1 | contig 17123 bp, 17 predicted proteins | sample 1576511 | NCBI WGS metagenome assembly OGYH01 (sample SAMEA3541522, study PRJEB24748) | human gut metagenome | biome: human gut; feature: human-associated habitat; material: faeces | place: China | collected 2012
CAGAAAGGTTCCCCTCCCCCGGACCTCCACCCTTCCCAAGACTTTTGACTGGTGGGGAGGTGGCGCGGAGGGAGTTCGTTCCAGCAACAATTTGAAAAAGTTCCTTTACGCCGTACGAAAGAACGTTTTTTTCGTAACCGCCATATCCATCAAGCGGTTGCTTCGGCGACAAGCCGCTGGAGTAAACACGCCGCCGGGGGCTAGGGGCGGAGTCACGTTACATTTTGTCGGGGCCTTTCTTTCCGGGGAAAAGATGCGGGCGCTTCTTCCAAATGTAGTCGATGTGCTGATGCATGGCGCGGCGGGCTTTGGCTGGAGAGCCGGATTTGATGGCTTCGAGCACTTTCCAATGTTCAAGGCGATCTTCATCGGGGAGGATGACGAAATTCAACTCGCGCTGTTTTTTGAACTGTTCCTGAAATTCTGCCAGCATATGGATGAGGATGGGATTTTTCGAGAGGGCGGTGACGCCGTTGTGGAACCGGGTGTGAATGTCTTTGAGGGAAAGGCCTTCCTGTTTCAGGATGCTTTCAAGTTCGGCGATCTCTTCCGGGGTGGCCCGTTCGGTGGCCCAGTAGGCGGCCTGCCCTTCGAGGAGCTTCCGCATTTCGAGGATCTGGGTGTAATCCGTGCTGCTGAGCAGATCTACGGCGGGGGAGGGGATATCCTTGACGAAGGTCCCGACGCCGGAACGCGATTCGACGACACCGGAATAGGCCAGCGCCTTCAGGACTTCGCGGATGCAGGTACGGCTGACCTGAAACATCTCGGCCAGCGCGATTTCCCCGGGCAGTTTGCTGCCGGGTTTCCACTGCCCGCTCTGGATGGCGGCGGTGATCTGCTGCATGACCTCGCTGTGGAGGTTGACTCTGCTTATAGGCTTGAAGGGGTTGGTCACAGGGGCTCCTGAAAGCGTGCTCGATTATCGTCTTTTGTTTACGCAATGCATGATGAGAATGCTCGTGAGTAACGCCCCGAGCGCGGCAATGCAATACCCGGAGGCGATTCCGAGCGGCTCCAGACAGACGGCGATGATGGTGATGAAGCAGGATGTGCCGAAAAACCCCGCGAGCAGTCCCCTGATCGTCAGCACGGCGGCGCGCGCCCCGAAGGAAAGGTGCGCGAAGGGGGTCAGGATGGAGCTGATGATGGGGAAGGTGAGCAGAATGCCGCTCCATTGCTCGCCCACGACGCCCGCAAGCTCGGTCAGGATAAGGACGCTGAGGCCCCCGCAAAACATCTGGACCGGAAGCCTCCACGGGGGTTGGACCCGGCGCATGTCCGCCGTTCCGGGGATGTCGGGAAGAAGCCGCAGGCAGGCCGCCGGGACCGCGATGCTGAGGCAGACCGCTACGGGCAGTCCGCAGGAAACCCGCGTGAACAGGAAGGCGCAGAGGAGAAAGGCGAGCAGGGCGAGGGCGAGGGAGCCTGCCCAGCCGAAACGCCGGGCGCTGTGGGCGTAGGCGAGGCAGTAGCAGCAGGACGCCACGGCTCCGAGCAGGGACGAGGCGGCGGCCGATGCCGCGAATGGGGTTCCGTACTGTACTGCGATGAACAGGGACGCCGGGCCGGAAATGAAGGGAAGCCCGGCGAGCCCGCCGCCGATGACGGGGCCCCAGCGACGGGCCGCCAGCGTGGAGGCCCAGATGAGCGCGGGCGTGGTGAAGAGTTTGATGAGAAGAAAAAGCATCCTGCATCCCTGATTTGGTGGGCGGTTGTCGGCATAATATGTCGGACAGCATACAGGTTGCGGATCGGATTGTCCAACGGATTTCTTCTAGGCTCGGTGTTTGCCTTGTTGGAATGTGTCGTTATAATACCGCGTTACAAAAAGCGAAAAAATATTTTTTCCAGAATGTTGCCGGCAAAGCCGCGATCCCTGCTGACAAAGGGCGTTTTTATCTGTAAGCTGTCAGACAGCATACGCCTATCAGGAACATTTTCACAGGGACAAGGAGAAGCGATCGTGGAAGTGCCCAAGAGACCCAAGCCTTTCTCCATGCTGGACAAGGTGCTTGACTGGATCAATGTCTTCAGCCTGTTGAGCGTGGCCGTGCTCATGTTCGTTCAGGTCATCCTCCGGTATGTGTTGAAGATGCCGCTCATGGGCATCGAAGAGTTGTGCTATTTCCCGACGGTCTGGCTGTACCTCTTCGCCGCCGTCAAGGCTTCCTCCGAGCGGGGCCAGCTTGTGGCCCGCGTCCTCGAAATTTTCTGCAAGCGGCAACGCTCGATCTTTCTGCTCCGGGGCATCGCGGCGTTCGCTTCAAGCGCCATCCTGTTGTGGCTCACATGGTGGGGCTACGATTACCTGAAGTACGCGCTCAGGCTCCAGAAGGAAACGGCCTCCCTCTATCTTCCCTGGATTTACGCTGAAGCGGCGGTGTTCGTGTCCATGTTCCTCATGACGCTGTATACGCTGCTCGAACTGCGCGACATGATCACGCTCTACAGGACCACCCCGGCCTCCCTGCCCGTGGAAAAGGAAGGAGACTAGCATGGAACCCGTTACGCTTGCCGTTGTTTCCCTCGCCGTTTTGATGCTCCTCCTTTCCTTCGGCGTCCCCATCGTCTTCTGTTTCAGCGGCGCGCTCGCCTTCATGAGCATCGTGGGCGGCGTCACCATGAAAGGCATGATGATGTGGGGCCTCCAGCAGATCCTGAGCCCCACGCTTCTGTGCATCCCGCTGTTCATCTATGCCGGGTCGCTCATGAGCGAGAGCGGCATCGCCAAATACCTGCTCGAATTCGTCGATGTGTTCGTCGGGCGCATCCGGGGCGGGCTCGGTTTCGTCGCCACCCTTACCTGCGCCATCCTCGGCGCGATTTCCGGCAGCACCTTCACCGGGCTCGCCGCCACCGGCAACATGCTGATCCCCGAAATGGTCAGCCGGGGCTATCCCCGCGCCTTCGCCACCGCGCTCATCACCTGCTCCTCCATCCTCGGCGTGCTCATTCCTCCAAGCACGCCCATGATCATCTTCGGCTGGGTGACGGGCACCAACGTGCTCGCCTGCTTCCTGTCCACGGTGGGCCCCGGCATCGTCACCATCATCATCTTCTGCGGCATCAATTTCGTGCTGAGCCGCCGCTTCGACCTCAAGCTCATGCCCCAGCTCTCCAAAACGGAAAAGCGCAGGCAGATCGCCGTGCGCGGCTGGAAGGCGCTCCCGGCGCTCATCATGCCCGTGCTCATCCTCGGCGGCATCTATTCCGGGGCCATGACCCCCACCGAAGCCGCCGCCGTAGCCGTAATTTACGCGCTGCCGGTTGGGTTCTTCGTCTACAGGGGCCTGAACCTGCGCAATGCCTTCGGCTGCACCAAGGATTCCGCCGTGTCCGTGGGCAGCATCATGATCATGATTTTTTGCAGCATGATGCTGAGCCAGACCTACGTGGTATTGCAGATCCCGCAGGCCATCGTGGAAAGCGTATTCAGCATTACTGACAACAGTTTCCTCATCCTGCTGCTCATCAACCTCATCCTGCTGTTCGTGGGCATGATCGTGAACGACACCACGGGGATCATCCTCGTGGCCCCGCTGCTGCTGCCCCTCGCCAAGGCCATCGGCCTCGACCCCATCCAGTACGCGGCCATCTTCGGCGTGAACCTCGCCGTGGGCAGCCTGACGCCTCCCTACGCCAGCCTGCTCTATCTCGGGATACGGATCGGCAAGGTCGATTTCGTGGAAATCCTTCCCTACGTGGGGCTGTTCCTGCTCGGTTACGTGCCGGTCATGCTCCTCACCACCTACTGGCCCGACGTGAGCCTGTTCATCCCCCGCCTGTTCGGTTTCATCTAGCCGGACGCGGAAACAGGCATCTTCCCGGACACGGCCGCCGGTTCCCCCGCCGGCGGCCGTATCTCAAGGCGGCGCGGACGGCGCGCCTCCAAAACCCTTCACCACAGGAGAGCATCATGAAAAAGGTCATGTCTGTACTGGCGCTGTGCGGCCTGCTGGCCCTTTCCGGCGGTTCCGCATTTGCGGCGCAGTGGAAGCTTGCTCACATCCGCCCCGCCGACTCCGTGATCGAGCGCGATTTGCAGGCTTTCGCCAAGGAAGTGCGCGAGGCAACCAGCGGGCGCATCGACATCAGGATCTATGGCTCCAGCCAGCTTGGGGACTACACCGTCGTGCAGGAAAAGGTGTCTCTCGGCTCTGTGGAAATGAGCTGCGAATCCGTTTCCACGCAGGTGGACAAGCGTTTCCTCTCCTATATCCTGCCCTATGTCGCCAAGGATTACGCCACCGCGAAGAAGAACTTCGGCACCGGAACCCCCTACGCCAAATACTGCGCCAACCTGTTTGACAAGCAGGACATCATGGTCCTCGCCAACTGGCCCGTGTACTTCGGCGGCATCGGCCTTGTGAAGGCCCCCGAAGCGCCCGCCGATCCCAACGCCAGCCACCACATCAAAGTCCGCGTCCCCACCATGAAGACGCAGGAAGCCCTTGCCGACGGCCTCGGTTATCAGGCCACCCCCCTGCCGTTCGCGGAATTCTTCACCGCCGCCCAGACCGGCATGGTCTCCGGCATCTTCGGCGGCGGCGCGGAAAACTACTACGCCTCCTTCCGGGATCTGCTGAAATGCTACATCGCCGCGAACACCCACTTTGAAAACTGGCCCCTGCTCATCAATAAGGAGCTGTTCGAGTCCCTGTCGGCCGAAGATCAGAAGATCCTGCTTGAAAAGAGCGCCGCGTTCGAGGCCCGCCGCTGGGAAGTCGCGGAGGCCGATCAGACCGCCTATGAGAAGAAGCTGGAAGAGGCGGGCTGGACCGTCATCCGCCTGACGCCCGAACAGCAGAATGCCTTTGCCGAAAAGGGCCGCAAGGCTTCGTGGCCCGAACTGAAGAAGGCGATAGGCGACAAGGCCTATGAGGAAGTCATCTCTACCTTTGTCCTCGAATAACCGCCGGGGGGCGCATTCCGCGCCCCCGCGCCAAGGAACCTGCGTCATGAAGAAAATCGCTGTGCTCAGCGCCGGGAACGGCGGGCAGGCCCTTGCGGCCGATCTCGCCCTGCGCGGGCATGATGTGGCCCTGTATGATCTGCCGCGGTTCGCTTCGGTCATCGAAGCCATCAGGCGTCGCGGCAACACCATCGAACTCCAGAACAAAATCACCGGGACCGCGACGATCCGCCTCGTGACCACGGACATCGCCGAAGCGCTCGACGGCGCGGAAGTGGTCTATTTCACCGCGCCGTCCTACGGGCAGAAGGCGTTCTTCGATCTGGCCGTGCCCGCGCTTTCGGATGGTCAGATTATCGTACTGATGCCCGGCAATTACGGTACGTTGGCTCTCAAGGCCGCGCTGCGCGAGGCCGGGAAGGACGTGCTCGTAGCGGAAACGGACAACTTGCCCTATGCCTGTGCCGCGACGGAGCCCGGCGTGGTCAACGTGCGCGGGGTCAAGAAGGCCGTGACGCTGGCGGCGTTCCCGGCGGGCGACTACGCCGCGGTGGAGGCCGCCGTGGACGGGGCTTTCTGCACCGGCTGGCGCAAGGGCGAAAATGTGCTCGCCACCAGCATGTCCGGGGTCAATATGGTCGTGCACTGTGCGCCCATGCTGGCCAACGCCGGGCGCATCGAGAGCGAGGGCGGGAAGTTTGAGTTCTATTACGCGGGGATGACGCCCGCCGTGTGCCGCCTCATCGAAGCCACGGATCGTGAACGGCTGGCCGTGGCCCGTGCCTACGGCCTTGATTTGGTAAGCACGGCGCAGACCTTCCGCAACCAGTACGGCGTGGAGGGTGAAACCCTGTACGACGTGCTGCAGGCCAACCCCGCCTTTGCCGGGTTCGCGCCCAAAAGCCTGCATCACCGTTTCCTTACTGAAGATACGCCGTACTCGATGGTGCCGATGGCGGCCCTCGGCAGGCTTGCCGGGGTTCCCACGCCTATCATGGATGCGCTTATCGCATTGCTTGGGGAACTGCTCGGCGAGGACTACGCAGTGACCGGACAGACGGCGGAACGTATGGGGCTCGCGGGCATGACGCCCGAGGCAATCCGTAACCTCGTATCCGCATGATCGGAGGGATTATGATGAAAGCACTCCGCATCGAACCGGCGGACAATGTCGCCGTGGTCGCGCAGGACACCCGCAAGGGCGACGTGTTGCGCCATGCCGGGGGCGAGGTGACCGCGCTTGAGGACATCGGGCTCGGGCACAAGATCGCCGTCGAAGCCGTTGCGCAGGGGGAACTCGTCCGCAAGTACGGCGTCCCCATCGGCAGGGCCTCCGCGCCCATTGCCGCCGGAGCCTTCGTGCACACCCACAATCTTGAGGACATCACCGAGGAACTGTGCCGGCAGTACGTCGCCGCGTTCAGGGACGGGAGGGGCGCATGAGTTCGCTACAGGCATTTCCCCGCGCCGACGGGAGCGTGGGCATCAGGAATATCGTGCTCGTCGTCTCCACCGTCACCTGCGCGAATACGGTCGTCAATCATATCGCGTGGAAGACCGGGGCCGTCCCGCTGACCCACGAGCGCGGCTGCGTGGAGGGCGAGCAGAGTTTCCGCCGCACCATGCTGGCCCTCACCACGTTTGCCAAGCATCCCAACGTGTCCGGCGTCCTCATCGTGGGGCTCGGCTGTGAGCAGATCAGGACGCTTGACCTGCAGGTCGCCATCGGCGGCGGCAAGCCCGTACACGCCATCCTCATTCAGGAGGAGGGCGGTTCCGTCGAAGCCGAGGCCAGAGGCTGTGAACTCGTCCGCGAGATGCAGCGGGCCGCGCAGGATCTGGGGCGCCAGCCTTGCCCCTTGTCCGGGCTTGTTGTGGGCGTGCAGTGCGGCGGTTCCGACTGGACGACCGCCATTGCCGGGAACACGGTCATCGGGGCCATGACCGATCTCATGATCGCCGCAGGCGGTTCCGTGCTCATGTCGGAAGTTCCGGGCATTCCGGGCTGTGAGCACATTGTGGCGTCCCGTGCGGTCAGCCGCGAGGCGGGGGAGCAGATCCTCGGCATGGTCGACGAGCTGCGCGCCGAGTTCCTGCGCGCACACGGGCAGCCCATCGAGGCGGTGAACCCCACGCCGGGCAACAAGGCGGGCGGGATCACCACGCTTGTGGAAAAGGCTATGGGCAACATCAAGAAAATGGGCACGTCTCCGGTGCAGGGCGTCCTGAAGCTCGGTGAGCGCCCCCCGCATCCGGGCCTGTGGATCGTGGACAACCGCGCCAACGGCCCCGATCCCGTCAACCTCGCCGGGTTTGCCATGGCGGGGGCGTCGGCTACGGTATTCAGCACGGGCCGGGGTTCTCCGGTGGGTTCTCCGGTCATGCCCGTGGTCAAGCTGACGGGCAACCCGCACACCTACGCCAAGATGCCGGGCCTGATGGACTTCAACGCCGGGGTCGTTGTTGACGGCGCGGACATCGGGGAAACGGGCAGGGCGTTGTACGATCTGCTGCTTGAGGTTGCCGGAGGGCGGCCCACCCGTTCCGAGGAGAACGGGGACTACGAGTTTTCGATCCCTTACGAGGAAGCGCGGTAGCTGGATGGAGGGTGGGGAGACGCGACATGCCGGGGAAGGAGGGAGGGAAAACCTTCTGAAGAAGGGCTTTCCTCCCTCCTCCCCCGGACCCCCACCTTCCCAAGACTTTCGACTGGTGGGGAGGCGGCGCGCAGGGAGTCCGTTCCGGCTTGGTTTTGAAAAAATTCCTTTGCGCCGTACAAAAGAGGGATATCCCCGTAACCTCCATTATCCCATCAAGCGTTTGCTTCGGCGGGTCAAGGGGCGGCTCGCCCCTGCCAGCGCGGCTCGCGCCTTGCGGAGTGCAGAGGCTGTGCCTCTGCCGGAGTTCCAGGGGCGGAGCCCCTGGGGGTTTCATACTATTATTGGAGATTGTGCCATGACGCATTGCACGGCCTGCCGGGCCGCCCGCCCTCAATCCGCACGGCTGCTGAGCCTGTTCGATTCCCTCGGCCCGATCATGTCCGGCCCGTCCAGCTCGCATACGGCGGGCATGGCGCGCATCGGGCGCATGGGCCGTTCCCTTGTCGGCGGCACGCCGGAACGCATCACCCTGCACTTTTTTGGAGCGCTCTCCCATACCTATAAGGGACACGCCAGCGATTCCGCCGTGGTCGCCGGGCTCATCGGCGAACGGGAGGACTCCCCCAATGTCCGGCACGCGCTGCGGCTGGCTGCGGAGCGGGGCGTCGAGGTGGAAATCCGCACGCATCCCGATTCGGACCGTAATCCCAACACGGTCAGCATGGAGCTTACCCGCGGCGGCAGGACGTATGCGGTGGTAGGCGTTTCCGTGGGCGGCGGCGAGATCGAGATGACCGAGCTGGAAGGCTTCCCCGTCTGCCTGCGCGGGAACGAGGATGGCGCGCTGTTCATCGGCCCGGACGGGTTGGGACGGGCTGTGTTCGAGGAGAGGCTTGGGGCGCTGTCCGGCTTTTCCTGCGTGAAGGATGGGGAGCGGGCGCTGTACCTGTGCCTTGCGGAAAAGCCATTTCCTGAAGGCATGGATATGCCGGGTCTGGAGATGTTCCCCGTGCGGAATATTCTGGGCAACAAACTTGTGGACGCCGAGCCCTTGTTTTCGACCCTCGCGGCGATGGCGGAAATGGCGGGAGGCGATCTTCCCGGCCTTATCGAACGCTATGAGGCGCGGCGCAGCGGGGTGGATCGGGATACGATCCGTGCCGCCGTGCTGGGTAGTTGGGAAATCATGAAGGCGTCGATGACGGACGGGCTTGCCGGGAAAAGCGACATGCTGGCGGGTCTGGTTCCGGGCGACGCCGGGTTCCGTCTGGCCCGGCGCGTCGAATCCGGGCAGGCGCTTTCGGGCCGGACCATCGGCATGGCGGTGGCCCGCGCGTTGGCGGTCATGGAGAACAACGGTTCCATGCGCTGTGTGGTGGCGGCTCCCACGGCGGGGGCCTGCGGGGTGTTGCCCGGCGCGATTCTTTCGGTGGCTGAGGAACGGGGGCTCAGCGACGACGCCATCGTCGACGGGCTGCTCGTCGCGGCGGCAGTGGGCGTGCTCGTGGCTATGCGTGCCCCCATTTCCGGGGCGATCGGCGGTTGCCAGTCCGAAATCGGCGTGGCTTCGGCTATGACGGCGGCGGGGCTGGCGCAGCTTGGCGGCGGGACTCCGGAACAGGTTATCCACGCGGCGGCCATCGCCCTCAAGAATCTTCTCGGGCTCATCTGCGATCCTGTGGCCGGGCCGGTGGAAATTCCATGCATCAAGCGCAACGCCGTGGGCGTCTCCAACGCTTTCGCGGCGGCGGACATGGCCCTTGCCGGAATCGCCAGCCGCATTCCTCCCGACGAGGTGGTCGACGCGCTCATCAACGTGCAGGGCCTCCTTCATCCCGATCTGCGCGGCAACCTGCGCGGGGGCCTCGCCTCCACCGCGACGGGCCGGGCCCTCAAGGATGAATGGTACGCACGAATGAAACGGATGCAGGCATAGTTTCTTTTCGACATCCCGAAAGGCCGGAATCATCCGGCCTTTTTTCGTTATTGGAGGATTCGATTTCACGGTACGGGGAAAGATTTTTCTTGCCAAATAGTCCTTATAAGGATAATCCGTATGCGTACTACTTTGGCGATGGCGTTTGACGTACGGTCAGGGGGACCTTTGAGTCCGGAGTGTTTCTCCCATGCCGGGATCTGTCTTTTTTCCAACCGAGGTGAGCATGTACGATACAGAGAAGGCCTTTTACCGTCATTACGAGTACATTCAGAAAGAAAATAGCCTGTACTCGCGCTGGTTCCAGAAGCGAGGCCTGTCATACCCGCAGTTCCTGATCCTTGACGCGGTGCTCAGGCGTCCCGAGGGAGCGGAACCAACGGCGCTGGCCGAGGAATGTTTCATGCCCAAGCAAACCGTCACGGGCCTTCTCGATCAGCTTGAGCGGGCGGGGTTCATCCGCCGGGAACGCTGCGAGACGGACAGGCGGCGGACGCGGGTTTTTTGTCTGCCTGCGGGCGACGTTTTCGTGACCGGCATTATGGAAGAGCTGGATCGTCACGAACAGGCTGCGCTCGCTTCCATCTCGGCTGAAGACATGGAGACATTCAACAACGTGTACGCCGCCATCGTCGACGGCCTTGAGAAACATCTTTTTTCCGATCCTTCGTGAGGCCTTTCATGCCTGTTTCCCGTTCCGATTGTCCACCGCCCGGCAGGGCCGAACAGATAACCACGCGCATCGCCTATCTTGTCCTTGGCGTTGGCGTGTCTTCGTGGGCCGCGCTGGTTCCGTATGCCAAGGCTCGGCTCGGCCTTGACGAAGCCGTCCTCGGCATGTTGCTCCTGTGCGTCGGCGTGGGGTCACTGCTTTCCATGCCGTTCACCGGGCTGATATCCGGGCGTTTCGGATGCCGGAAAGTCATTCTCGTTTCCGGCTTTATCTTCCTGGCGATGCTGCCGCTGCTGGCCTCGGTGGAATCCGTCTGGCTGATGGCCTTGTGCCTTTTCCTTTTCGGGGCCTCAATCGGGATGATGGACGTGTCCCTGACCATTCAGGCCGTCTTTGTGGAACAGGCCGCCGGACGGGCCATGATGTCCGGTTTCCACTGCCTGTACAGCGTGGGCGGCATTTGCGGGGCCGGAGGCATGGCCCTGCTGCTCGGGTTCTTAGCGCCGCATCTGGCCATGCTCGTCATTTGCCTGTTCATGATCGCGCTGCTGGCGGCGTTCGGGCGGCATTTCCTGCCCTACGGGAGCGAGGGCGAAACCCCGTTGTTTGTGGTTCCGCGCGGTATCGTGCTCCTGATCGGGGTGTTGTGTTTCATCATGTATCTGAGCGAGGGCACCATTCTGGACTGGGGCGCGCTGTTCATGACCGCCGAGCGCGGTACGGAAGCCTCCCGCGCAGGTCTGGCTTTCGCGTGTTTCTCCGTAGCCATGGCCATCGGGCGCCTGTTCGGCGACCGCATTGTGCAGGCGCTCGGCGATGCCCGCGTTCTCCTGTACGGAAGCCTGTGCGCCGCCGCCGGGTTCGGGCTGGTGGTCGCCGGGCCGTGGGCATGGGCTTCGCTCGCCGGGTTTACGGTGGTCGGTCTCGGCGTTTCGAACATCGTGCCCGTGCTTTTCTCGGCTACGGCCCGCCAGAAGTTCATGCCCCTGAGCCTCGCCGTGTCGGCGGTGACGACCATCGGCTACCTCGGCGTGCTTGCGGGGCCGGCGCTCATGGGATTCGTCGCCCACGCCACCAGCCTTGTGATCGTCTTCTGTATTACACTGGCGCTGATGTGCTTCGTAGCGGTCGTGTCTCGGGCCGTTCCTTGATGGGAGGGAGCCCGTCTTTTCCGAATCAAAGGAAAATGTTCGTGGTGAGCGATTCCAACATACTGTCATTATGTAATTGCACCTGTTGGTTGCCGGGATGCAAACCGGCGGTTGGTAGCGTTTTAAGATGGGATCGGGCAAATAAGGTCCGTCGGAAGGGCTCTCGATAACATCGGAAGGCCGACCAACAGGAAATCTTTTTGAAGGAGCATCCCTTTTATGAGAAAGTTGATCGTATGCGCGGCTATGGCCCTGACGCTTGGAATGGCTGGCCTGGCTCAGGCCGGATGCACCGCCGAGGAAGCCCAGCAGAAGGCCGCGACCTTTGCGCAGGTCGTGCAGGCCAAGGCGCAGCAGGACCCCGAGGGGTACGCCAAGGTGATGCAGGAGCTGCAGCCCGAACTCCTCCAGATCCAGCAGAAGCAGGACGTTGACGCGCTGTGCGCGTTCTACGACAAGGCCATCGCCAAACTGAAGTAATCTCTCCTCGCATCCTTTCCAGATGTATGATCGGCGGGCGCCTTCCGGGACGTCCGCCGTCTGTTTTCACCGCCGCTTGCGCGACATACTCCGCAGAATGTACCTTAACATATTATTTTTAATGTAATGATGTCTGATTGCTGGAATCCGCCACCAGCCGGGAAATGCCCGCCGCGCTCCTCCCTCTCATGGGTTTGAATTTATCCGCCGGAAGCGGTATAGACGCCCGATGGCGAGAAAGCATCTCAATATCGGCGGAAAAATACAGGCACGTCGCAAGGCAATGGGCCTCTCTCAGGAAGATCTGGCACAGCTTACGGGGGTATCGCGCCAGTCCGTCACCAAATGGGAAACCGGACAGTCCGCCCCGGATCTGGACAGGCTGGTGGAGGTTGCCGATGTGCTCGGTGTGAGCCTCGATTTCCTGCTCAGGGAACCGCAACAGGTTTGTTCCTCCTCACCTTCTTTGGCTGTTGCGGATTCCCCTTCGTTTGCCGAGGACAGCTCGCCGGACGCGTCCGGTGTTCCCAGAGGGATCGATTCTTCTCTGAATGGGATGGCCCCTGCCGTTGCTGTGGAGCGCGTCGCTTCCTGTGGGCAGGTTCCCGTTGCTCCATTCGGAAGAGAAACCGATGGCCTTTTGGGTATCACGAAACGTTCCTCAGCACCGCTTTCCGGGATTTCGGAATGTTCCTGCGGCTTGCCGGAAACGCTCTCTCTTGAATCCGCCTCTCCCCGTGAGCCGGCGTCCCCTTTACGCCCTGCCCGTTCCGATGATTCCGGATTTCATGGTTCCGATCTTCGGCCTCTCCTGCGCCGTGCCGCCGCGATATGCGGTATCGTGCTGTTCATGATCGGCGGGCTCGGGTTGTTGGCCCTCTGGACGCTTTCTGAGATGTACCCCGTACAGTTGACGGACTGGGACGGTTCGCGCCATACGGGCCTGTGGGGATTTCTGCTTGCCCATGAAATCCGCTCCTTGTTTTGGTTGGCTTCGGGCCTGCTGGCTTCCGGCGGCGTTCTTGCCGTTGGGGCGTGGCGGGCGCGGTAGGCCCGTCCTTTTACCGTCGAGGTCGTTATGCGTTATTTTGTCGTGGACGCGTTTGCGGACAAGCTGTTTCAGGGGAACCCCGCCGGGGTGTGCGTGGCGGACGGGCCGTTGTCCGAAGGGCTGATGCAGCGCATCGCGTCGGAGAACAATCTTTCCGAGACGGCCTTTTTGGCGCGCCGGGATGACGGCGGATATGATTTGCGTTGGTTTACGCCGCTGGAGGAGATCGATCTGTGCGGTCACGCGACGCTCGGCTCATCCTTTGTGGTGTTCAACGAGCTTGAACCGGATCGGCAATCCGTGGCCTTCCATACCCGGAGCGGCGTGTTGCGCGTGGAGCGTCAGGGGGAATTGCTGGAGATGGCGTTTCCGGTGCGGCGTCCCGAGCGTGTCCCTCTGGACCCCATTGCACCGCTGCTCATCGAAGCGCTTGGGGTGAACCCCGTGGAAACATGGTTGTACCGCGACCTGCTGGTCTTGGTGAACAGCCAGAGGGATGTGGAGCGGCTTGTGCCGGACGTGGGCAAGATGCGGCTGTTGCCGATGGGCAAGGCCGTCGTGATCACTGCGCGCGGAGATGCGGGCGGCCCGGATTTCGTGTCCCGGTTTTTCGCGCCGGAGATGGGGATCGCCGAAGATCCGGTCACAGGCTCGTCGCACAGTATGCTGGTGCCTTTCTGGGCTGATCGGCTCGGCAAGGATCGTTTCGTCGCCCGCCAGCTTTCGGCGCGGGGCGGGACGCTGCATTGTGCCCTCACCCCTGAAGCGGTGCTGATCAGCGGGCGCGTCGTCCCGTATTTGAAAGGGGAGATTTTTGTGTAGTGGGAAAAAAGGTTGGGAGTGGAGGAGAAGCCTTTCTTCAGAAAGCTTTCTCCTCCCCACCCCACCTCTTCCCAAGGCTTTTGACGCTATTGAATCCCTGTTGGCGGGTGTTCCGGATATGGTTGGCCGGGGCGGTACGGCAATGGCGAAAAGGCGGGTTTCCCCGCCTCTTGTTTTTGAAGGGAATGTCGGACTGTGGACTTAAGCCGCTTTCCTCTGGAATTTCCGGGCAATGGCCTGAACCTGCCTGCCGAGCATGACGAGGGTGACGGAAGAGCTGATGAGGATCACGCCGCCGACAAGGGCGGGCGTAAAGGGTTCGTTGAATACGAGGATACCCACAAAGACGGCGGTGAGCGGTTCCATGACGCCGAGAACGGACGTCAGGGTCGAGCCGATGCGCTGGACGGCGAGCACGAGGGTGAGGTTGGAAAGCACCGCCGTGATTACCGCGAGCAGGGCGGCCATCATGAATTCCCACCATGAGGACAGGGGCTGGAAGGTTCCCGTGCCAACGGCATTGGCGAACGCGAACGCCGCCCCGAAAAACAGTACGTAGAAGGTCATGACGAGGCCGTTCATGTTCCGGATTCCTGCGACGTGGATCCCCGTGATGTACAAGGCGTTGCAGAAACCCGAAAGGAGCATCATGCCCACGCCGAGCAGGGTAACGGGCCTGCTGCTGTCGCCCCCGATGGAAAGCAGCGCCACCCCAGCCACGGCAAGCACGATGGAGCAGGCCGTGATCATGGAAAACTGCTCGTGGAAAAAGGCGATCATGAGCAGCATGACCATAACGGGGTACAGGAACTGGATGGTGGTGGCGACGCCGCTCGGCATGTAGTTCAAGCCGTAAAAAAGCAGCAGCGCGGCCGCCGTATACATGAAGCTCATGCCCGCCAGCTTGCACAGGTCGATCGCGCTGGCGTGGAAGCGTTCCCGCCGCAGCACGAGCACGCCCCCGAGCGTCAACGACGCGATAAGAAATCGGTAGAACAGCACCGAAGCCGGGGAAACTCCGTCGTGGATCAACGGCAGAGTGAACAGCGGGATCAGCCCGAACGTCGCGGAAGAAAACAATCCCAGAAAAAAGCCCATGAATGCCTCCTTATCCCGGCGGCGTGCCGACAGGCTCCCTCCCGTACTCTCCGTTTCAGGGCGAAACCTCCAGTGCGGGCGGGGCGACTCCGTCCGGTCTTGCCTTATCAACATTGGGCTCAAGGCACAATGGCATCTTTTCCGCTCTTCCTTGCGCTCTCGTGTTCCCCTTTTGCTCCGCTTCTTTCCGCCCCGAGAGCCAGCGGAAAAAAGGAAGGCCGGGAAAATCCCGGCCTTCTGGTTGTTTCAAAGGAGCGTTTTCTCGGCAAAAAATGCAAAGGATATCCGGGGATGACGGGGAGTGGCGTTTTCCGTTCCGGCGGGATGCGCCGTATTACTCCGAATTGCCTGTCCTCGCTGGTTCAATTGTGAAACCAACAGCGTTCCCCTTTGCGGCTGCCCCAACGCTGATGCCGGGGCGTCATTTTTTCTGATCGAAGTCGTAATAGAGTTTAAAATATTTCTTGTGGACCTCATAGGACCAGTGCTCAATGCGGAAGATGCTGACGGCGGCTTCGCGGTTGCCGAGTTTGACGGAGTCGATGAAGCGCTGATGGGTATAGAGGTTCATGGACTCCCATTCGTAGGAATACTGGCGTCGCGGGAAGTCGTAGAGGCGGCGGCGCAGCGGAATGAGCGTCTGTTCGAGCAGGATGTTTTCGGAGAGCGACAGGAATATGCCGTGAAAACGGATGTTTTCGTCGTAATATTCCGTATAGTCATTGTTTTTGAGAAGTTCCCACTGCCTTTCGTTGGAGGCTTCAAACTGCCGGACATGGTAGGCGGTGAGCTTGTTGAAGACTTCGTTGAGGCAGTCGGCCTCGATGGAGCCGATGATCTGGTACGCGCTCTTGATGAAATCCAGTGAGATCGGGTTGATGTATACGCCTTTGCGGGGCAGGATGGTTACGAAGCCTTCCGCTTCGAGACGGATGAGGGCGTCACGCAGGGGGGTTTTGCTGACTTCGAGGGTTTCGCAGATGCTGTCCTGATCGAGGAACTCGCCATACCGCAGTTTCCCAGCGCTCATGGCGTCCTTGAGGTACTGATAGACACGCTCTCGGAGGGAATCGACTTTTGGTTCCTCGCCAAGGGCGGCATCTTTGACGATCTTTTTAGAATGTTTCACCCTCGCTCTCCCGTTTTTTTCATAGATATATGAGATTGTCATGTGTGGCATGGTTCGGCCCCAAAGATCAAGAGGAAAACCGCGGGGCAGAAACCATTATCATTTGGAACCCTGCATGATTGAAGAAGCATGATTTTCCCGTTCAACAATGTCTTGTGGAGTCCGTACACTTTTGATATATAAGAAAGGGTCCGGTGAAGACAGTAGCGTATTCATCGGGCACGGTAAAGCGCCTCCGGGCCTTACCGCTTGTGGGGCTTCGGGTGCCCGGCGCGTCTGCGCCGGGAGAATTGGAAAGTTCGGTCTGAAACCGACGCTGGCCCGCAACCGTGAAAGGGGACGAATCCGCGTAGCCACTGCGGCAGAGCCGTGGGAAGGTGCGGAGGAGAGTGATCCTTAAGCCGGGAAGCCAGCCCGAAGCCTGTATCCTCATAACCGGGATCGCCGAGAGGCGTGCCCGAGCTTGCCCACGCGGCATGGGCGGGAGGTTGTTCTATGGCTTCGCACTTGCTCGAAAAAGTGGCTCAGGACGGGACGAATTCCTTGCGTGAGCGCGTCTATCGGCATCTTGAGGCGGCTTTGCGCGAAGGACAGCTTCACCACGGGACATGTCTGGATCAGGATCGCCTGTGCGAGGAGCTCGGCGTCAGCCGCACCCCGTTGCGCGACGCGCTCCTCAGGCTGGAAGCCGAGGGCTTCGTGACCATCCAGCCCCGCAAGGGCGTATACATCACGCCCGTTTCGGATGCCTTTGTCAAAAGCGCTTGTCAGATATTAGGCGCGCTTGAGGCCGATTGCCTCGATACCGTTTTCCCCCTGCTGACCTCACGGCACATCCGGCAGCTTGAAGAATCCAACAAGCGGCAGGAGCAGTTCCTCGAACGGCGTCAAGCTGTGGAATATCACGCGGAAAACGCCCGTTTCCATGACATTTTCCTGTCACTTTCCTCCAATACCCTGTTGTACCAGACTATTGGCCCGTTGCGGCGGCGTCTGGACATGCTGCCGGATCACCCTTTGGCCTATGAACAGGCACGGGCCGCGCTCAACGATCATTGCAGGATCATCGACTCCCTTAAAATGAAGAACCGCACGGCGGCCGTGAGCGTGTTGCGGCATGAGCACTGGGCTCCCGTGCGTTTCTTGTGCCCCAAGTCCGCCAAGCTCTCCCGTGTGGCGTCGTCCGCCGCGAAGCGTTCCGCGGCCTAGGCGCGGGCGGGATGTTTTTTGAAGGGGGAGGGAGAACCTTTCTGAGGAAAGGTTCTCCC
>OGYH01002055.1_pt1 | contig 17097 bp, 14 predicted proteins | sample 1576511 | NCBI WGS metagenome assembly OGYH01 (sample SAMEA3541522, study PRJEB24748) | human gut metagenome | biome: human gut; feature: human-associated habitat; material: faeces | place: China | collected 2012
CCACCCCTCCTCAAGCTTCAGGCTAGGCACAAGCCCCTCCTGCTCTTTCTCCCTCAGCCTTCCCTCCCTCTCGGGTTTCCTCCTCCCCCCCCCAGCTTCTTTTTCCTACGGTACCCGCCCGGTTCGCTCCTTAATCGGCTTATTCGCTTCCTCTCCACCTTTTGCATTCACGTAAGCAGAGGCCCGGAAAACCTCTGGGTAAGGCGGAGAGATGTCCTCATAGAGATGCATGGCTCTCATGCCATTTCCATGAAGAAAGGGCAGGAAAAGGGTAGGGACGTTCTCGGTAACTCCTCCCCTGCTACGTAAAGCCTGAGCCGTATAAAAAAGAGGGGGAAGGAAAAGCTCCTTCCTCCTCTTGGGGGGGACGTCCAACGGCTAATGCCGTTTCTTTTTTATGGTGTGCCGCTTGGGCATCATCTTGGGCGGGGCGAGAACTTTCACTTCGCCTTCAAGGGAAAGGGCCTTTTCAGTCAGGCCAAAGGGAGCCCAGTTGGCCGGGACAAGGCTCAGTCGTTCAAAATTTCGCCCTGTTGCATAGATTACCGGGATATCCCCGGAAGAAGAGCCCGCCAGAAGCAGTGTTGCATTGCTCTCAGATGGAATGGCGGGATCGGTTGCCGGAAGTTCGGTCGGTTGGTTGTCGGCGGTTTGCTGCACTGCCTGCTCGCTTGGAGCCATCGGTTGTGTAGCGTTCCCGGTTATGGGTTGCGTCGCATTCCCGGTGAGGTGTGGCGTAGGTACGTCAGCGGCTGTCGGCTGTACGGGGGTGTCGCTTATGTCCGAAGGGTGCGCCCCTGGGGCGTAGATCCCTGTATTGTCGGCAAACAGGGGCTCTTCCTGCAATCTGTCGTTGGTACGCAAAAAGTTCAGGAAATCGCTTCCGGTCAGGCCCACGAGTGCGATCATCGGGGAACCGTCCCCCGCCGTCAGCAGGCTGACTGGCACAGTGCCGCCGTGGATGCCGATGTAGGTTGTCTTGGCTCCAGCGGGCATTTCGCCCCATACGGCCTCTTCCTTCTTATCTCCGCCCTTGTCGGCGACAGGCGTCGGAGCGGCCCACACGGGACCGTTCGCCAGCGCGAACGCGGCGAGGAGAAGCAGAGCGAACCGCTTGGGAGTATGGAAGATTCCGTTCATGTCGAACACATATGACCGTATCAGCCGGAGGTCAAGCGCTTCCTGCAACGCACTACAGGAATGCGCCCGCCCCCCATCGCGCAACATGGCGGCGAGAGGGAATAATTTCTCCTCCCGCCTGTAAAAACACTATTTTTTCATTGCGCTTCTGACTTCGGCAACGCGGGCGGGAATGTCGGGAGCGCTGACGAATTCGGAAACGATGGCGCAACAGCGGGCGCCGTGCGCGATGACGTCCGCAATGTTGTGGCGCTTGATGCCTCCGATGGCGACGAAAGGCAGGGTGATGTTGGCAACCACCCAATCAAGATAATCGAGGGTTACAGCGGCGCAAACGTCCTTTTTGGTCTGCGTCGGGTAAATGGGGCCGACCCCGATATAGTCCGCACCGGAGGCCACGGCCGCGCGGGCCTGATCAGGGGTATGGGTGGACAGGCCGATGATCATGTCCGGGCCGACGAGACGGCGCACGGCCTCGACGGGGAGATCCTCTTGGCCGACGTGCACGCCGTCGGCTTCGCAGAGGACAGCGATGTCGACATGGTCATTCACGATGAAGCAGGCACCAGCCTCGCGGGTCAGGCGGCGCAGCTCCAGGCACTCTTTGAGCATCTGTCCGGCCTTTTTTTCTTTTTCGCGGTACTGGAGGATCTTGATGCCGCTGTCGAGCAGGGCTTTGGCGACTTCAACCGCCGGACGCCCGAGAGACAGTCCGTCGTCGGTGAGAGCGTAGAGGTCGGTTTCGGGAGAGGTCCCGGGCAACAGTCTGGGCATGGCGCACCTCGTCAGTCGGCTTCTACGCCGACGAAGGAAAAAGTGTTGACGTTGAACAGGCCGCGGGCAGTCAGCTTGAGTTCCGGAATGACGGGAAGAGCCATGAAACTGAGGGTCATGAACGGTTCGACGTCTTCGGGGATACCGAGTTCCGCACGCGCGGCAACGAGCATATCATGAAGGACCGCATTGACTTCCTGCGGATCGGCGGAGGTCATGAGGCCCGCGATAGGGAGGGGCAGACGCCGGATGGCCCCTCCGTGCACGGAGACGATGCCGCCGCCCATGTCCGCCAACTCACGGACGGCAAGCAGCATATCAGGGTCGTTGTCGCCCGCTACAACAATATTGTGGGAGTCATGGGAAATGGTCGTCGCTATGGCCCCTCCCGTGAGCCCATAGCCTTCCAGAATCCCGATGCCGAGTTTCCCTGTCCTCTTGTGCCGCTCAATGACCGCGATCTTGGTCAGGCCGGGATTCAGCGCGGACTGGAAGCATCCCGCGTCATCGGTCTTCACCTCGCGGACGAGGCTCTTCGTAACGAGGGAGGCGGGCTCAATGCCGATGACACGGGCTTTTCCGGTACGGACAGGCAAGGACAGGGCATCCTCGACCAGCGGCTTGAGGTGGATGGAGTGGGAAGGCGCTCCCGCAGCCGCGTCATCCAGCGGGATGAGGACGCGGCCGTCTTCGGCGATCAGGCGTCCCGCCGTGAAGACCTTGCGCACGCGGAATGCCTTGAGGTCGTCCACAAGGATGAAATCGGCATCCCTGCCGGGGGCGATGGCTCCCTTGTTGCGCAGCCCGAAGCACTCCGCGGCGTTGAGCGTGCACATGGTGATGGCCTGTACCGGATCCATCCCCATGCCTACCGCGAGGCGCAGATGGTTGTCCATGTGGCCGTCGGAAACGATATCCTCAATATGGCGGTCATCGCAGCAGAACGCGCAGCGCCGCGCGTTGCCGGGCGTAACGCCGGGCAGGAGCGTTCGGAGGTTCTTGGCGGCGGAGCCTTCGCGTATAAGGATGTAGCTGCCCCGGCGAAGGTTCTCGCGCATCTCCTCAAGCGTGGTGCACTCGTGGGTATTCGTAATGCCGGTGACGAGATAGGCGTCGAGATCCCGGCCAAGCAAGCCGGGGGCGTGTCCGTCCACAATTTTGCCGTGGGACGTACCGAGCTGGATTTTTGCCAGTACGTCGTAGTCGCCGGAGACGACGCCGGGGAAGTTCATCATTTCGCCGATACCGGTCACTTTGGGGTCGTCGATGAGCTCTTCCAGCTCTTCGGCGGAAAGGACCGCGCCGGAATCCTCGAACGGCGTCGCCGGAACACAGGAGGGGAGGGCGATAAAAATATTGAGCGGCAGGTGTCGCCCGTTTTCCAGCATGTACCGGATGCCTTCCAGTCCGTGGACATTGGCGATTTCGTGCGGATCGGCCACGACGCTGGTGGTGCCGTGCGGGAGGACCAGCCCGGCGAAACGCGCGGGGCTCACCATGCTGGATTCGATATGGATGTGGGCGTCGATGAGGCCGGGCAGCAGGTAGGCTCCTCGCGCGTCAACGACTTTCACCGCCTCGGTATGCGAGAAGCCGAGGATTTTGCCTCCGCCCACGCTGACGTCCGTTTCCCGGATTTCGCCGGTCAGCACGTCCACCAGCTTCGCGTTGGTAATGAGAAGGTCGGCGGGGCTGCGCCCGCCCGCCGCCATATCCACAAGGTTTTTCAGATCGTCGATGTCGTACATGCAGGTCTCCGGCGTAGGAAACAGGGGCAAGGCGGAAGGGCGAAGAAGCGAGAGCGCTTTTCCGTGTTTCCCCCAAACGTCTTGCCCACTCCAAAGTGTGTTTTTTGAGGATGGGTCGCGTGTGAAAGGGTGACATACTTTCGGAAAAAAACGGAAAAAAGTCAAAAAGGTTGAGAGGAGAAGGGTGGGATGGCAGGGTATTTCCACTTTCAAATAGCGTGTTCCAAAGGCAACCTGCCTCAGAAAGAATCGTGAACGGGGACTCGATAGGCACAAAAAATTTTGGAAAGGGTGTGGCGGACTCTACGCGGGTAGATTTGGGGAAGGGGAAGCTTTCTTCAGAAAAGTTCCCCTTCCCCAATATTTCCAATCCGTTCAAAGTGAATCCATCCTGAAGAAAAGGGAGGAAGCCTTTCCAGAAAAGCTCCTCCCTTTTTATCAAGTTCTTACTGTTCAAGAAGCGCCTTAGCGAAGTCATCCCCATTGAAGGGGCGGAGGTCTTCCATTTTTTCGCCAAGGCCGACGTAGGTGATCGGGATACCGTACTGCATGGAAACGGCCACGGCGACGCCGCCCTTGGCGGTGCCGTCAAGCTTGGTCAGGATAAGTTCGTCGATACCTGCTGCTTCCTTGAATATTTTTGTCTGCTGGAGCGCGTTCTGACCGGTGGTGGCGTCTACAATAAGGATGCTGCGGTGCGGAGCTCCGGGATGCTTGCGGGCGATGACTTCCCGAATCTTGTGGAGCTCATCCATCAGGTTGCTCTTGGTGTGCAGACGTCCGGCGGTATCGATAAACAGAATATCGTATTGATCCCTGATGGCGACATCCATCGCCTCCCACGCCACGGCGGCGGGATCGGCGTCCTGCCCCTTGGAGTGGAAACCGGAACCCGTGCGTTCCGCCCAAATGCCGAGCTGTTCCACGGCGGCGGCCCGGAAGGTGTCGGCGGCGGCAAGGAGGACTTTTTTGCCCTGCATACGGGCGCGGTAGGCCAGCTTGGCGATGGTCGTGGTCTTGCCTACGCCGTTGACGCCGATGATCAGCACGACCTCAGGCGGGTTGACCGCGACGACGCGGCGCGGGATGCGGAAAATGTCTTCCAGCTCCGCCGCGAGGAGAGGACGAAGTTCCTCGGGAGTGGTCGCGGAGGCGGCACGCGCGCGGGACTTGAGGCGTTTGCACAGCTCGGTCGCGGCTTCGACGCCCATGTCCGCCATAATGAAGAGTTCTTCCAATTCGTCCCAGAAGTCGGCGGACAGGTCGCCGTGGCTGGCGAAGAGGGTGGAGAGCCCTTTGCCGAGCTGTTCACGGGTCCGTTCCAGCCCTTGATGCAGCTTGAGGAAAATGCGGTTGCGTTCATCCTCTTCGTCCTCAAGATCGAGAGCAAGGGCGAGGCGGTACTGCAGTTCCGAACGGAAGTCCGCCACTTCTTCGTATTCCATGCGCGCGGCCCATGCGGCGAAGTCGGCGACGAAGGCATCGGCTTCGTTCTCCGGGGCTCCAAGGGCTGTCAAAAGGAAGCGGACACGCTCCCAGAGTTCGTCGCCCGTGCGTGCGTCGGGTCCGAGATCTTCCAGAGCGATGGACAGCCACACGGACAGGCGCGGTTCGGCTTCCCGGAGGGTAAGCAGCAATGTGTCGCGCCATCCGGAAGGTTTCTCCGGCGCGCTGGGCTGGGGGGCAGGTTGGGCGGCAGCCGCAGGTACGGGAGCTTGCCCGTCCGGTTCAAGAGATTGTCCGGCAGCGAGCTGATCCATTTCCAGATCGGCCTGTTGCTGCTCTGCGGCTGCCGTTTCCGGCAGTTTTTCCAAAACCTCCACAGGAGATTGTGGCGCGTCGGAAACGGAAGATTCTTCGTGAGATGCGCCGTCTTCCGTTTCCGCTGGCTGCGGAGCGGCCAGTGCTTCCTCCGCCGGAGCCTGTGGCGTTTCCGGAGTTTCAGCAGTTTTATTCGATGACCACAGCCGTTTGATACTTGAGAAGAAACCCATGCGTCTATCCTTAAAAAAGAGGTCTTCGGATGCGAGGCGGGAGCGTTGAGCAACCGTACCATGCGACTATTTGCGTACTTGTGCCGTCCCGTCAAGCCCTGCTTTTCGGAGGGGTAAAACACGCCGGCCTTGAGGGACGGTACAGGGATTTTGCCTTTTTGGCCTGTTTGAGAGGGGTGAGAATCACGAAGTTTAAATTTTTTTACAAAAAGGGTTGATCTCGGTTTAGAGTTATGAGAAAAGAAACGCGAACACTGGATTGTCCTGTGTTCGTCGATCAAGGAATTTTATTTAAGAAGGAAGGAATACAAATGAAGCGCATCGTGACTCTGCTTCTTGCTGCCGGCCTCGTGCTCGGCGCTGCTGCTGGTTCTCAGGCTGCTGATATCAAGGCCAAGGGCATTTGGCAGAACAACCTGTCTTGGGCTGATCGTGCCGTTTCCAGCGACAACAACGGTGACTACTTCCGTGCTTCCACTCGTCTGCGTACCCAGATCGACGTCATCGCTTCCGAATCCCTGAAGGGTGTCGTGTTCTTTGAAATCGGTCACCAGAATTGGGGCGAAGCCAAGTCTGGTGCTGCTCTGGGCAATGACGGCAAGGAAGTGAAGGTTCGTTACAGCTATGTTGACTGGGTGATCCCCCAGACCGATGCCAAAGTTCGTATGGGCCTTCAGCCCTTCGGCGTTCCGACCTTCGCCGTGCCGATGGCCGTGCTTGACACCGACGGTGCCGGTATCACCGTGTCCGGTCAGTTTACCGAAAACGTGGGTGCCGCCCTCTTCTGGTTGCGTCCTTACAATGACTACAGCAATCGTATGGATGGTACCTATGGAAATAAGCATGATGCCATGGACGTGGTGGGTTTGACCGTTCCGTTGACCTTCGATGGTGTGAAGGTGACCCCCTTTGGTATGTACAGCATCATTGGTCGTGATACCGAATTCGGTGCTGGAGGTAACAATAAAACTGGTGTGGCTGCTGGCTTGCTTCCTGCTGGTGCTGATGCTCACTGGGGGGCCAAGCTTGATGACCACGGCAATGCTTGGTGGGGCGGTATTACTGCCGAAATGACTCTGTTTGATCCCTTCCGCGTCGCCGCCGACTTTGCGTATGGCAGTGTTGACATGGGCAACGTCGGTAACTTCGATATGAAGCGTTCCGGTTGGTATGCTGCTCTCGCTGGTGAATACAAGCTTGACTACATGACTCCTGCGTTGACCTTCTGGTATGCCTCTGGTGATGACAAGAATGCGAACGACGGTTCCGAACGCATGCCTGTCATCGATTCCGACGTGGCGTTGACCTCTTACGGCTTCGATGGTGGTACCTACAACCGTTCTGCCACCTTCAATGGGACGAGCCTTGCTGGCACGTGGGGTATCGTTGCTGAGTTGAAGGACATCTCCTTCATGGAAGATCTCTCTCACGTCCTTCGTGTTGGCTTCATTCAGGGTACGAACAATTCTGGGATGTTGGTCAAGAATGGTGGTACTGTTGCTAGCATGACCGGCGTAGGCAACGACCTGTACCTGACCCATCATGACCGTATGTGGGAAGTCAATATCGACACTAAGTACAATATCTACCAGAACCTTACCCTTGCCTTCGAATTGGGTTACATCAATTTGGACTACGATGAAAACCTGTGGGGTAGCAATACCTACAATGAAAATAACTTCAAGGCTGCTATGAGCTTGAACTACAAGTTCTAGTTGTAGCTGGCTTCGGTTAGCTTTGATGAGGAGGGAGTTTCGGCTCCCTTCTCTTTTTGTATTTGACGCGCTGCACGGGCTCTGGAGAGGATTCCTGACCGTGCAATGCGTGGATCCCAAAGCATACGGACTGGTTTTGTATCCTATTGCGCAAAAAGCACTTCTCCCCTTGACTCGGAAAGAACGCCGGGATTAGACTTCTGCGGTAGTGGAGCAATCTCCTTGCCGTAAGGGAGGGTGTTCCGTAACACTCACGTTTAGAGGGGGAATTGTATGCCTTCATGGATGTATTTTGTGTTGGCCCTGGCAGGGCTGCTGGCTGGGTATTGTGTGTATGGCGCCATTGTGGAAAAGGTGTTCGGGCCTGATCCCAACCGCCCCACGCCTGCCTGCAAAATGCCTGACGGTGTGGACTATGTGGAGATGAGCCCTACCAAGGTGTTTCTGATCCAGCTGCTGAACATTGCCGGTCTTGGCCCCGTCTTCGGGCCGATCCTTGGTGCCCTCTACGGTCCCATAGCTCTCCTGTGGGTCGTAATCGGATGCGTGTTCGCCGGTGCCGTACATGACTACTTCTCGGGGATGTTGTCCGTCCGTTATAACGGCAAGTCCGTGCCGGATATCGTCGGGTACAACCTTGGCGACCTCATCAAGAAGCTCATGCGCGTGTTCGCCGTCGTGCTGCTCATTCTGGTGGGCGTGGTCTTCGTGGCGGGGCCCGCTGGCCTGCTGTCCCAGTTGACCGGTATGCACAGTATGCTCTTTGTGGCGATCATCTTTGCGTACTACTTCCTTGCCACTATTCTGCCCGTGGACAAGATCATCGGCCGCGTCTATCCGTTCTTCGCTGTACTGCTGGTGTTCATGGCCGTTGGGCTGCTGGGCGCTCTGGCCTTCAAGGGGTACACCTTCTACAGCAACATCGAATGGACCATGCATAGCCCCTCCGGCCTGCCCGCCTGGCCGCTGGTGTTCATTACCATCGCCTGCGGCGCTTGCTCCGGCTTCCATGCCACGCAGTCTCCGCTGATGGCCCGGTGCATCAACAACGAAAAGCATGGCCGTAAGATCTTTTACGGTGCGATGATTGCGGAAGGTGTTATCGGGCTTATCTGGGTGACCCTCGGCATGTCCTTCTACTCCGATACGGCCGCTCTTGCCGCCGCCCTTGGCCCCAAGGGGAACGCCGCGCTGGTCGTGAACAACATTTCCGTGGAACTGCTTGGCGTGTTTGGTGGCGCCCTTGCCGTCCTCGGCGTTGTGGTGCTGCCCGTGACATCCGGCGATACGGCCTTCCGTGCTGCCCGTTTGACCATTGCCGACGCCATCGGCTATGATCAGCGCCCGCACAAGAACCGCCTGATGATAGCCGTCCCGCTGTTTGTCGTGGGCGTCGCTTTGAACTTCATTCCCTTTGGGATGCTGTGGCGCTACTTCGGATTTGCCAACCAGGCCCTCGCCGCCATCATGTTGTGGGCTGCGGCCGCCTACTTGCTGCATCGCGGCAAGTTCCATTGGATTGCCTCCGTGCCCGCTTGCTTCATGACTGCCGTGAGCGCCGTGTATATCTGCTTTGAGAAGACGATGGGCTTCGGCATGTCCTACGAGCTGTCCAATATCGTGGGTATCGCCATAGCGCTGATTTGCTTCGCGCTGCTGTTGACCGCAGGCCGCAAGGTTCAGCCTACTGATGATCTGAGCGTTTGACCCGAAAAAGGGGCGCCCGGATTGGAGCGCCCCTTTTTTCGGTGGAAGGGGAGCTCCGATCTAAACATCGAAACGCCTTTTTTCCGCTTTCTCGGGCATGAGAAGCGATTGCCTTTTTATCTGTTCCAGTTATAGTCCGCCGACCCTCCTTGAGACAGTGTTTCAAGGAGGGTTGTCTTTCTCCTTTTTTCCTTTTTGAGGTCTTTCATGTCTACGAAGCGTCGAGCCTATCTCACTGAAATGAAAACGCAGCTTACTCTTGCCGTTCCAGCCCTTTTGGCGCAGATCGCCATGATTTCAATGGGGTTTGTGGATATGGTCATGACAGGCCGGGTGGGGGCGGTGGATATGGCGGCTGTGGCGCTGGCCGGGTCGCTCTGGGTTCCGCTCGTCCTGTTCGGACAGGGGCTGCTGCTCGCGGTTACGCCGTGCGTGGCGCAGCTTCGCGGGGCTGGGTCCATGCGGAGCGGCGAACACATGCAGGGTGTCGGGCACGTCATGCGGCAGGGTATCTGGATGGCGCTGTTCATTTCGGTTCCGCTCATCCTTATCGTGTATCTGGTATCGTTCCATCTCGCCGATATGGGCGTTGAAGGGGCTCTCGGGCTCATGACGGGGCAGTACCTGCGGGCGATCATCTGGGGCGCTCCTGCCTACCTGCTGTTCGTGGCTTTGCGCTGCGGCATGGAGGGGATGGCGCTTATGCGTCCGGCCATGTTCGCGGGCTTTATGGGGCTGCTCATCAATATACCGTGCAACTATATCCTGATTTTCGGCAAGCTCGGCCTCCCGGCGCTCGGCGGGCCGGGTACGGGCGTTGCCACGGCGATCGTCTATTGGGTCATGTTCCTGACGATGGTGGTGTACGTGTGCCGGCATACCTACTTGCGGGAATTGATGACCTGGCGGGTATGGGAAGTCCCCGTTTGGGCGACGCTCAAAAAGCTGGCGGGTATTGGTTTTCCCGGTGCGCTGGCCATGCTGTTTGAGGTGACGCTGTTCGCGGCGGTGGCGCTGCTCATCGCGCCGCTCGGGGCCATTCAGGTGGCGGGACATCAGGTCGCCCTGAATTTCAGTTCGTTGCTGTTCATGGTCCCGTTGTCCATCGGTACTGCGGCGACCATCCGTACGGGGTTTGCCCTCGGGCGCAAGTCGGTGGAGGCCGTCCGCGTGGCGAGCCGATCTTCGTGGCTTTTGGCCTGCATGGCGGCGTGTTTCACGGCGTTGGTGACCATCCTCTGGAGGCATCAGATCGCCGCCGTCTACAACAACGATCCGGTGGTGCTCGGGCTGGCATCGCACTTGCTGCTGTTTGCCGCGACCTATCAGATTACGGATGCCGTGCAGGTGGTCAGCGTCGGTATTCTGCGTGGGTATAACGATACACGGGCTATCCTGTGCGTGACGCTGATTTCCTACTGGGTGTTCGCCCTGCCTGTGGGGTATACGCTTGGCAGGACGCATTTGTGGGGCGATCCTCTTGGCCCGCAGGGGTTCTGGACGGCGTTCATTGTCGGCGTATCCATTGCAGCCGTCCTTCTGGTCATCAGGGTTCGCGTGTTGGAACGCCGGTTGCTCTCCGGATTTGATCGGATCAGGGTCATGGAAGGGTAAAAGAGATTGGGGAGGCCGCGCGGCGGGAGTTCGTTCCTGCGGAGGATTTGGCTAAGATGATAGCCCGTTGAAGGAATTCTTTAACGGGCTTTGTTTTTTGTAAAGCCTTCATGGGAGGTTCGATAAGGTCAAAATCTTTGAGAGGGGCGGGGAAGTTTGGAGTGGGCGGGGAGAGCTTTCTCTAGAAAGTTCTCCCCGCCCACTCCAAGAATCTACTTCCCTCTCCTTTTTGCCCAATATTCTCGGACGGCCTTGTTGTGAGCGGCTAAATTGGTGCTGAACACATGGGAGCCGTCTTCCCCGCGCGCGACAAAATAGATGTAGTCGTGCTGCTCAGGGTTAGCGGCCGCTTTGAGGCAGGCGAGGCCCGGCGAGCAGATGGGGCCGGGCGGCAGGCCGGGGTGCTTGTAGGTGTTGTAGGGGTTGCCCTCGTCGTCGAGATGTTTGCGCCGCAGATTGCCGTCAAAGCCTTCCCCGAGCCCGTAGGCCGTAGTGGGGTCGGCCTGGAGCAGCATGTTGAGCCGCAGCCGGTTGGCGTATACCCCGGCGACGCGGGGCCTCTCGGAGGGTACGGCTGTTTCCCGTTCGACGATGGAGGCCAGCGTGACCAGACGCCGTACCTCGTCGCGCCCGGAAGGGCCCGGGCGCTTGCCGCCTGGCCAGAGCGGGGCGGTCCTGCGCCAGAAGTTGTCGATAAGCCGTCCGACGACCGATTTTGCGGTGGCTTCGTTGAGTTCCAGCGGACGCATGATCAGATAGGTGTCCGGGAACAGGAAGCCTTCCGCGCTGTCGAACGGAATGCCCCAATGCCGCAGAAAGGCGGGGTCATGGACGAGCTTGTCGAAATCCTCGAAACGCACCATCTGCGCCTCTTCCAGCCGCTTGCCCACTTCCCACCAGGCGAGGCCTTCGAGGATTGTTACCCGGTCGAGCAGAGGGGAACCGTTGACCAGTTGATCGATGACCTGCTGCGGCGTCCAGCCCGTGTTGATCCGGAACCGTCCGGGTTTGAGCGCGTGGGGGATATCCCTGTAGTTCATCCAGCGGAGCAGGAGTATGAACTTGTCGGCATTGCGCACGGCCCCAAGGCGGACGAGCTCAGGCGTCAGGGTACGGAACGTCGTGCCGGGATTGACGGTCACTTCCACGTCTTGCGCGGGCGCGACGGCGGGATCGGTACCGGGGCTTTTCAGGAAGTCATAGGCCAGCCAACCGGCTCCGCCGCAAGCCAGCAGGACCAGCAGCATGAACCCGAGCAGGAAGCGCGGCCAGAGCCGTTTGGGTTTGGGCGTCTCGGGCGCGGAAGCGGGCAGAGGCGTTTCCGGCTTCTCCCCATCAAGGGGAGAGGCCTCGCCGGGCTTCTTGTCAGTCGGCTGCCAGTTCTCTGCTTCGGGGGATGACGCATCGGAATGTTGTTGATCCGGAGGAGCCTGTTGATTCCGTGTATCCGATACGCCGGAAGGTATGCCTGTTTCTTCTGGGCGCGGGGCGCCGGGGTCGGCAGGTGTGTTTTTGGTTTCTTCGGGGGATTCGTTCATATGGTTTTCCGTTTGGCTTCCGGTTGATCGAGGAAAGATTGCAGGATGCGCACGGCGGCCTGCTGGTCGAGTACGGCCCGGCCTTGAGCCGCGGAACGTCCGGCGTCCCGGAGGTCCCTTTCGGCTTCGTAGCTGCTGAGGGCTTCCTCCATCCAAAACAGGGGAAGGGTGGTGCGCCGGGCGAGGCTCTTGGAAAAGTTGCGGACCTGCCGGGTCGTGAGGCTTTCCTCGCCGTCGAGGTTGATGGGAAGCCCTATGACGATGGCGTCCGTGGCTTCGGCCTCAATGAGGGCGAGCAATTCCTCAAAAAAGGCGGCGCGGGTACGCATGAGGATGGTTTTGCGGGGAAAGGCCATGCTGCCCCCGGTATCCGAAACCGCAATGCCGGTGCGTTTCTGGCCGTAGTCTATGGCGAGGTACTTCATAAAAATCCTTTGCGGAATGCGTCGGTATGCCCCGGAAAGAAAGCGGCGCTCCGTGTCGCGGAAAGCCCTGTTGAAGGGATTCCGTAAGGGCCACCGTCCCGTAACCGGGCGAAGACACACTATCCCGCGCCCCGTCAGGACGCAACCCGTTGTGGACCCGCGCGGGGGGTGCTAGAAAGAAACGGTCCTTACAATCTCAACCAAGGAGATGTTTATGGATTTTCTTGAGCTTGTAACCGGGGCCCGGACCTGCCGCCGTTTCCGGGAAGCCGAGGGAATGCCCGCCGGAATGCTGGACTGGCTTATTGCGTGTGCCCGCGTGACGCCTTGCGGTGGAAACGCGCAGGCGTTGCGGTTTGCCGTTGCGGAATCCCCGGAAGCTTGCGCCGCCGTTTTCCCGGCGTTGAAATGGGCGGGGATGCTGACCGATTGGGACGGCCCCGAAGCGGGTGAGCGTCCCAGCGGTTACGTCGCCATTCTCGGTGAGGCGGGGACGCGGGCAAAACTGAATGCCATTGATGCGGGCATCGCCGCGCAGACCATCCAGCTGGCGGCGTATACGCGGGACCTCGGCTGCTGCATTTTCCTGTCCTTTGATCCGCGCAAGATCCGCGAGGTGCTGGGCATCCCCGAGAACCTTGAGCCGCTGCTCGTACTGGCGCTCGGCTTCCAAAAGGAAGTCCGCCGCGTTGAAACCGTGGGGGCTGACGGCTCCGTGAAGTACTGGCGCGACGCGCAGGGCGTGCACCATGTGCCGAAGCGTCCTCTTGAGGATCTGCTGATCATCAAAAAGTAGTGGAAAGAAGGAAGAAAACGGCTCTTTACAGAAGAGAGGCCGCTCGCTATAGTCATCCGAGCTAGGGGAGCCTGTCAAGGCTGAGAGTGGGTTCGTCCCAGACCCTTGGAACCTGACGCAGCTGGTACTGCCGTAGGGAAGCGTCATCATGCCTGATCCTGAGAACGCCCGTCCCTCGTGACGGGCGTTCTTTGGTTGATGGCCAACCGCACGAGGCTTTCATGAATATCACCGTAAATGGCGAGATCACCGTATGCAATGAGGGGGCGACGCTGCTTGACCTTATCCTCCGGCTCGGGTTGTCGCCTGAAAAAATCGTGGTGGAGCGGAACAGGGACATCGTGCCCGCCGGGACGTTTGCCGAAACCGCCTTGCAGGACGGCGACACGCTCGAGCTGTTGCAGTTTGTCGGCGGCGGGTAAAGAGGGGTATTCCCGGAACAGGCGAATCTCCTGAAGGACGGAGGCGTCTCCGCCTTCCTTTGTCTTTCCTCCCTCATGCGTCGGCTGCTGGGGGGACCCGACAGGCGTTGCTCCGCACCGCCGGGTGCTCTTTTCGGAGCGTTCTTTTGGGGTGTTTGCCCCGTCATATTTGTTCACTCAAGGATGGGCCATGAAAACGAGTTCGGATGCATTGATCATCGGCGGTGTGGAACTGCACAGCCGTCTGTTCATCGGTACGGGAAAATACGGTTCGGACAGCCTGATTCCGGCGGTCGCGGAAGCTTCCGGCGCGGAAGTCATCACCGTGGCGCTGCGGCGTGTGGATCTCGGCAACTCGAAAGACAATGTGCTGAGCCACATCCCCGGCACGATGCGGCTTTTGCCGAACACCTCCGGCGCACGCACCGCCGACGAAGCCGTGCGCATCGCCCGTCTGTCCCGTGCCGCAGGATGTGGCGACTGGATCAAAATCGAAGTCATCTCCGACACGCGCCATCTCCTGCCCGACGGCTACGAAACCGCCAAAGCCACGGAAACCCTCGCCAAGGAAGGCTTCACCGTCCTGCCGTACATGAACCCCGATCTGTATGTGGCCCGCGATCTCGTGAATGCCGGAGCCGCCGCCGTCATGCCCCTCGGTGCGCCCATCGGCACGAACCGCGGCCTCCAGACCAAGGAAATGGTCCGTATCCTCATTGAAGAAATCAGCCTGCCCATCGTTGTCGATGCGGGCATCGGCAAGCCTTCGCAGGCCTGTGAAGCTATGGAAATGGGCGCGGCGGCCTGCCTCGTGAACACCGCCATTGCCACGGCGGGCGATCCGGTACGCATGGGCGCGGCCTTCGGCGAAGCCGTGCGCGCCGGGCGCAACGCCTTTCTTGCCAAGGCAGGCCCGGTCTTGCAGGGCGGGGCGTCGGCCTCCTCGCCGCTGACCGGGTTCCTCGGCGGCCATGACGAGGGGGCCGCGTCATGAGCCGCCTGTTTTCCGACGTCCTGCCGGAGTGGCCTTTGGATGAAGTGGAGGCCGGGCTGGCCTCGGCCACGGAAACGGATGTGCTGGCCGCGCTGGAACTGGCGGAAAACGGCCGACGCCTGAACGCCCGGGATTTCATGGCGCTGGTATCTCCCGCCGCCTCTCCGTATCTTGAAACGATGGCCCGTATTGCCCGCGACGTGACGGTCCGGCAGTTCGGGCGCTCCATCCAGTTGTTTACGCCGCTTTATCTCGCCAACTACTGTACCAACCAGTGCGTGTACTGCGGCTTCAACACCAAGAACCATATCCATCGCTCCATGTTGACGATGGACGAGGTGGAGGCCGAAGGCAAGGTCATCGCCGCGACCGGGCTCCGCAACATCCTGCTTTTGACCGGTGACGCTCCGAAGCTGACCGGGCCCGCGTACATCGCGGAGGCGGCCCGTCGCCTGCGCCCGTATTTCCCGAGCATCGGCGTCGAGGTCTATTCCATGAGCGAGGATGACTATCGGATGTTGGTGGACGCGGGAGTGGATTCGTTCACGATGTTTCAGGAGACGTATAACGAGGAGCTATACCTCAAGCTGCATCCCGCCGGTCCCAAACGCGATTTCCGGTTCCGTCTGAACGCTCCGGATCGGGCGGCCCGGGCGGGTATGCGTTCGGTGAACGTGGGCGCGCTGCTCGGCCTCGATCAGTGGCGGCGCGACGCCTTTTACACCGGGCTGCACGCGGACTGGATTCAGGCGACGTATCCCGGTGTGGACATCGCCGTTTCCGCGCCGCGTATGCGTCCGCATGAAGGTTCGTTCAACGACATCCATCCCGCTTCCGAACGGGATTTGGTGCAGTATATCCAGGCGCTCCGGCTCTATTTGCCCGCCGCCGGGATCACGCTGTCCACGCGCGAGCGCCCGTTCCTGCGCGATCGGCTCATCGGGCTTGGCATCACCAAGATTTCGGCGGGCGTTTCCACCGCCGTGGGCGGACATGCCCATGCCGCGCAGGATGTCGCCGAGGAACACGACACAGCCCAGTTTGAGATCGCCGACGATCGGGATGTTGATCAGATGATTGCCGCCATTGAGGCGCAGGGATACCAGCCCGTGTGCAAGTCGTGGGAGCCTCTCGACGAAGCGTACGCCTGCGGCAAGTCGGCGTAGGGAGAGGGACGTGTGGAGACTGGGGAGACTGGCGGGGAGGCCGCTCGGCGGGAGTTCCGTTGTGCGGGATGTTGTGGAGGAGGTGCGGAATGGCGGATGGGGTTATTGGCTGGGATACGGTATTGGAAGGGCATCTTGCGGCGGAACAGTGCAAGGTGTTGGCATCGGCGCGCATCGGCATGGCCGGAGCGGGCGGGTTAGGCTCCAACTGTACCGTCTTTTTGGCCCGGACGGGTATTCGGGATTTCGTGATTGCGGACCCGGATGTGGTGGCGTTGTCCAATTTGAACCGCCAGCATTTTTTCCCCCGGCATTTGGGATTGCCGAAGGTGGAGGCGCTGGGTGCGGTCTTGCGGGAGCTGAACCCGTCCGTCATCCTGCGGCTTGAGCAGCGGGCTCTTGATGGCCCTTCGGCCTGTGGATTGTTTGCCGGATGCGACATCGTCGTCGAGGCCGTGGATGATCCCGAAGTGAAAAGGAATCTCGTCGAAGCATTGCTGTTGGCCGGGCACCGTGTGGTTTCCGCCTCCGGCATGGCCGGGTGGGGCGGCGTTCCGATGACCGCCCGGAAGCTCGGAAGCCGTCTCGTCGTGGTTGGCGATCACGTCAGCGGCATCGGGCCCGGTATGCCGCCCCTTGCGCCTCGCGTCGTCATGGCCGCCGCTATGGAGGCCGATGCCGTTCTGGAAATGTTGCTGGGCGAGTGTCGCTGAAGCATTGGGAAAGGGAGGAAAGGTTTTCTGAAGGACGCTTTTCCCTACTCTCCCCAAAAACGAGCTCTCCTTTTCCTTAAACCATTCGACGTTATTGAATCCCCGTTTCCGATTGTGCGATCCACAAAAGAAAAGTCCCGAACCGCATAAGGTCCGGGACTTGCTTTTTACCGAAATGCCGGGGGACGCCCTGTAAGGGGGGGCAGCTTCCCGTGCCGCCCATCCCGCCATTGCCCTTACAAAAGTTTTAGGGGGATGGGGTTCGTGGAGGGGAAAGGGCCCTTTCCCCTCCACGATTCACTTCATCTACACATTCTCAACCTGCTGGATGCCGTCGAGCTTCCATGTGCC
>OGYH01002060.1_pt1 | contig 17079 bp, 14 predicted proteins | sample 1576511 | NCBI WGS metagenome assembly OGYH01 (sample SAMEA3541522, study PRJEB24748) | human gut metagenome | biome: human gut; feature: human-associated habitat; material: faeces | place: China | collected 2012
GTTCACGGCGGTCACGGCGCGGGCGCGGCCGGCGGGCACGGGACCCTCGCAGACCACCTGGCAGGGCGGCACGGCGGTGTTGCCCTTCTGCGGGGCGGCGACGATGGCGCGGTGCGGGTCGCCTTCGGCCCAGGCCTGGATCTTCTTGCGCAGCCACGGCGCCCAGGGCAGCGACCCCACGATGAAGATGGGCACGAGACTCACGTAGCTCCAGGACTGCAGCTCCCACAGCGTGGAGGTGCCCAGCCACCCGTAGGCGCCGAACATAGCGCAGAACCACTCCCCCACGTTCGAAAGCCCCGTCACGGCGAACAGGAGCCACCCGAAGAAGAACAGCACGATGCACCATATGTGGCTCACGAACCGCGGCAGCCGATCGAGCACCCTCATGACGAAGAACTTCTCCAGCAGGATGAGCACGCCCCAGTACAGGCCCCACAGAAGGAAGTTCCACGCGGCGCCGTGCCAGATGCCCGTCAGGCCCCACACGATCATGGTGTTCAGCACGAAGCGCGGCGTGCTCACGCGGTTGCCGCCGAGCGGGATGTACACGTAGTCGCGGAAGAAGCCGCCGAGCGACATGTGCCAGCGGCGCCAGAACTCCGTGGCCGACCTCGACGTGTAGGGGTAGTTGAAGTTGCGCGGGTACTCGAAGCCCATCATCTTGCCGAGGCCGATGGCCATGTCCGAGTAGCCGGAGAAGTCGAAGTAGATCTGGAAGGTGTAGGCGGCCACGCCCGAGAAGCAGCCGATAAAGCCGATCTCGGCCGCCTCGCGGGGCAGCAGCGAGTCGGCCAGCACGCCGGCGGTGTTGGCGAGCAGCACCTTCTTGCCCAGGCCCACGCAGAACAGCCGCAGGCCCTGGGCGAAGCCCTCCAGCGTGGCGCGGCGGTTGTCGATCTCGTGCTCGATGTCGGCGTAGCGCACGATGGGTCCGGCCACCAGCTGCGGGAACATGGCGATGTACATGCCGAGGTACAGCGGGTTCTTCTGCACCTTCACCTCGCCGCGGTAGACGTCCACCACGTAGGTGATGGCCTGCAGGGTGAAGAACGAGATGCCGATGGGCAGCGCCAGGTTCAGCTCGGCGATAAACTCCTCACCCAGCGCCCGGTTCACGTTCTCGGCCAGAAAGCCCTGGTACTTGTAGAACCCGAGTACGAGCAGATTGACCGCGAGCGCCGCCACGAGCCAGAAGCGCTTCGGCGCCGTCTTGCCCTCGCCGCACTTGCCTATGATGAAGGCGAACAACCAGTTGAAGCAGATGGAGGCCACCATGAGCCACACGTACACCGGCTCGCCCCAGGCGTAGAACAGAAGCGAGAACAGCAGCAGAACCACGTTCTTCGCCGGCCGCCACGGCATGGCGAAGTACACCGCCAGAAACAGCGGCAGAAACGCGAACAGGAATATCGTGCTGGAAAAGACCACGGGTAAACTCCTCACCTCGTAAAAGTCTGCAAGCTATTAGGGTATCACCGTCATTCGAAGAACTGCGGATTCCTCTCGCAGAAGGTGCTGAAATTGCCAGGGTCGCCAACGAAGAGCACCGTATCAGCCCCGCTTTCCCGCAAAAGTTCTCCCAAGCTCTGGTCGGTTTCCGCCGTGGCCTGAAGCGAGTTGACGCACGCCACCTCCGCGAACCCCGTTGCCAGCGGGCGCAAAAGCGCGAAACCGAACGAGTCGCACACCAGAAGCGCCCGGCCCTCCCCCGTTCCCTTCACCGTCGCGAACGAGTTGTAGAACAGGTCGTAGAAGCGCCAGTGCTTGTCCTGCTCGTCGGCACTCACGTAAAGCGCATGCTCGTTACCGCCTTCCGCGGTATCGCCCTTGGAAAGCTCGACGTCCGTGAAGTCATAGGCGAGCTCGGTGGGCTCGTCAGTCACCAAACACAGCGAATTGCGCGCATAGGCGCCGGAGTACAGCGGCCCTTCCACTGGCGCCACCTCCGTCGGAAGAGGGCCTTTACCAAGAGCGTCGGCGATCTGGTTGTAGGCGTTCGCCGCTCCCAAGGGCCGCCAATGGTGATCGCTTCGGAAGAACTGCTCGTAATAGGCATCGAGGCCGTCTATTTCCGAATGCAGCACCTCAACGGCGTCGCTATCCAGGGCATCGGCTACAAACGCGGCGCTATCCGTTGCCGTGTACGTCGAGCCGAGGTAGGCGCGGGCCGGGTTGGGAGTCGCCGCCTCCGACCTCGCCACGAAGTACGAGACGAACTTAACGCCCTCGTGCGTCAGCACGGCGCCATCGAGTCCTTCGACGAAAGAGGCCAGCCCCGCATCCGAGGCCGGATCGACCGTCCGAGGCCACTTGCACACGGCCTTCTGTGCCGGAATGTACAAGTGATCGGCGCCGAAGGACGTCGGGTAGCACTCCCAGCCCCACAGCCCGTTGGAAAGGGCAATCGCCCCTCGCTGCCATGTGGCGTTGGTCAGCAGCGCCGTCGCCTTCATGGGAATGTAGTTGCCGATCTCCTTCTCGGCATTCTGATGAATGCTCTTCAGAAGCGATCGCAGGCCCGTGACGCTCGAGAAATCCGTCTTCTGAACACCGCCCGACAAATAGGTGGCGTCCTCACTCGTCAGCCAACCAGGGAGTTCGACGCCAATCCTCTCGACGGCGAACAAAATCGTCGGCCCCGCCAGCATGAGGCAGAGAACAGCGGTGAATAAAGCGCCCCTCAGCCTGCAGGCACCGTTTCGGATGACACCCGCCTTCGCCCGATCAGCTCGCATGCTTCGTCTCCGTCCCGCCCATGGGCGTCGTGTAGGCGTCGTCGATCTTGTACAGGCGCATATCCCCCTCGGAGAGCACGGGAGTAAAGCCAGGCGTATCGTCGTCAACCGAGGCGATGCCGACCCACTGGGCCTCCTTGTAGCCGCCATGGCGGCCGGGCTGCTTCTCCACGTTGCCCTTGTCCAGCTGCAGAACGTAGCGAATGCCCGTGTTGCGCACGGCTCGCTGGACGTCCTCATTCGTCGCCAGCTCGTTCAAATGCTCGCGGATGAGCGCACTGTCGGCGCTCTCGCCATCATCGCCGAACCCGCGCAGGCTCTTGTAGTAAACGGGCATGCCGTCGGGACCGAACAGGTACACGCTCCCGTCGAAGGGCTCGTTGGCGATGAGCCCCGTATCGCCAACGATGGCCTGGACCTCTTCGGCGAACTCGTGCTCCTCCCAGCTGAGATGCCGGAACGCATGGGGGTTGTACAGATAGGAGACCCGATGGCTGAAGCTGCCGAAGGCTGTGTCCCACTCATGATCGCCCACGTTGATGGTCGGGCAGAAGACAACCGCCATCGCAACGGCCGCGGCAACGCTCGGCCACACAAAGCGGGCCGCCTTCCTCGAGGCTCCCCGTCGAACGGCAAAGCGCCTGACAGCGCCGAGTGTCCCATCGAAGCCGTACACGAACAACGGCATGCCGGCCAGCGCCACCATAGCCGCTATGCGGTACTGGTCGCTGTACCAAAAGCCCGTGAGCAGATTATCCCAAAAACCGTCCGTGGCCGCGCAGAAGAAATACATCACCAGACACAACCCGTAGCCAACCGTAAGCCAGAGGTAGCGCCGATGGCGAAGCGTCCTCGCAATGCCCGCGAACACAAGCAGCGCCACCACCGGCTGCACCGGATGTTTCATCAGCCCCAGCAGCACTGCATCGAACAAAGTGCGCTTCACGCTGGAGATGCTCGGCCAGTTATTGTGAACCACGGCGTACAGCGCCGGAAGGTTGAACGCGAATACCCACAACGCGCAGATGAGGACGGCCGCGACGAGGGCGAAGGCAATGCGCCAGCCCGCAACGCCCCCAGCCGTCCGTCGCCAGCGCAGGGGCAATCGACTCGCCTCCCACACGCAGTAGGGGGCGAGCAAAACACCCACGGTAAAGACGACGTTGGGCTGCATGACCGCGCCGGAGAAAAGCCCAGCCGCAAAAAACGCCGCTACCGCAATCCGTTTCATCCGGCCCACGGGCTTCTCAGAGCACAGCAGCAGGAAGAGCGCCACGCAGCCGGGCACCAGAGCGAACGAGGCGAGGTTGGGGTACAGAGGCCCATAGACAAGCATTCCCCAAGGATAGGCCTCGAAGGCGACGCATCCCAAAGCCCCGATCAGCAGCTTGCGACGATCGGCGCCGAACAGCTGGAAGACAAGAGCACAGATCCCCATGGGAACGACCACGAAGGAAAACGCGCAGTTCATGGCATTGATGGCCACGGGGATGGATCCGCCTGCCGCAGGAACCACCATAGCTGTCAGCATATGCCACATCTCTGGATAAAACGAAGTAGTCGGCGCAAAGGGTCGCGCCACATCCTCCATGGCAGAATAGTAGCCGACCTTCCCAATGGGATCCATCATGCCCGAGTCCAACGCCCCGCGAATCGTCCCCAAGTGGGACACGTTGTCGAAAGCCTGCATGAAGGCATCGGCGCCATCCATGGGCTTGAGGAAGAGAACCGTGGCAGCCACAAGGGGAACGACAAGGTAGGCAGCGACGATCGGAAGCCAGAACCAGCGGGCATGAGCCTTGCCTCGGGGCAATTTGGGACGTACGGCATGGGCGGCGCGCAAGCGACCCCTGTGGGCAACGCAAGAGCAGGCAAAGGCCACGGCGGCAATGAGCAGCCAACCGCCGCAGATGGTCAGAGCGCTCGTCGCCACCTCGATGCGCTCATACACAAGGCAGAGAGCGGCATACCCCGCCACGGAGATCCCGGGCGCAAAACCGACGCACTGCAGCGGGGCGAAACGAACGGCCCGGGCGATCAGCAGGCCGGGGACGAACAGCAGGAGGACGGCTAGGGCAAAAGCGAGCGAGAACGACAGCCACATGCTAGCGGCCGCCCTTCGCCGCAGAGCGTTTCAACAGCCGCTTCGCCCGCCGCAGAGCCTTGCGGGGAGCAGCTTTCCAAGAGCGCCGACGGTATTTCCCGGGATCGTAGATGCGGAGGAACTCCTCGTACTCTCCCTTGTTGTAGTAGTACGCCTCGTCATGAGAGGGAACTCCCAGGGCGTCGAACCACTCGTCGGCCAAGCGCTGCGTCAGAAGCGTTCGCGTCGGCTCGGCCAGCGTGCGCACGTTCCACAGCGCCGCATGGACGCAGTAGTTGAGATAATCCCGCTCGAACCTCTCGTACAAGTCCCACGCGCGCAGCTGCTCCCGCAGCGCCGTGAGCGCTTCGTAAAAGCAGCGCCAGCTCTTTTCGCGCGTAACCGAAAGAGAGCCGACATCTTTGCGATGGTGTATCAGCACGTCGTCCATAGTGCCGATACGGTCGGCCTTCACGACGGCACTGAAAACGAAGAGCATATCGTTCGTTGTTCGGATCTCCTGAAACTGCAAACCGTTCTCTCGAACAAAGCTCGTCCGGAACAGCTTGTCCCACGCCCAACCGACGAACAGTTTGAACACGTCTTTGCGCACATCGGTGCCGGCGAAAACCCGTTCCTCGGGAAGCAGATCGGCATGAATAGTCCAGGGAATCGGCTGATACTCCCCCGACTCCACGTAATACTCGTCCGAACGGAACACGACGATGTCGAGATCGTCGAGCTTTGCCGTTTCATAAGCTCTTTGAAGCATCGCGGGCTCAAAGAAGTCGTCGATATCAAGAAAAGACAGGTACTCCCCCGATGCTGCCGCCAACCCCGCATTGCGTGCCGAGCCAGCGCCGCCATTTTCCTTATGGATCACTTTGATGCGAGCGTCCGTCTCGGCAAGCGCGTCAAGCAGATCGGCGGTGCCATCGGAAGACCCGTCGTCAACGCAGATGATCTCGATATCAGAGAGTGACTGATCCACGAGCGAGCGAATCCCCTCGGCGACGTAATCGGCGGCGTTGTAAATAGGCAGTACCACCGAGATGGCAGGCCCCAAGGAACAAGCAGAGGCGGCCATACTAGCGGAGAGTCCTTCCCGCAAATCTGCGAGCCGCATCAACGCTGCTGCGGTATAGCTCCTTGGCTTTTCGGCGGCGGCGGTATTGGCGTCCAAACGCGGAAGGGTTCGACAGAATCGTCTGAAGGTCACGCCACTGCTTCTCGCTGAAAACCGACTCGTCCAATTCGCCGAGGTCGCGAGCGCGGGTAAAATCTTCCCGGAAACGCTCGCAGTACTCCGGGTACACCGAAGGGTCGATGCGCGACATCGTGAATGTGTAATTGCCGTAGCGCTTCACCCAAAACATGTACTTGAAGCGCTCCCACAGATCGGAATCCTTCCGCAAAATGTCCTCGATGTAGTCGTATTCCGCATTCATGCAGTACACCTTGCCGATATCCTTCACCGACGAGTTGGGGTTATCGCGACGATTGCGATAATAGGGCTTGTCGACAATCATGGCACGCTTGGCGTAAACGAACGTTTGCATCCAAAAACCGTTGTCCTGGAAGGAGGCGCCAGGCGTCTCGTGATGACGGATGCCGTGCTCCTCGAGAAAACTTCGGCGATAGATGCCGCTCCACGTGTTCATAATGAAACGCAGCGACTCGGGTTCATGGCTTGGATCAAACACACGGTTATACCAGGCATCGGTCTTATCTAGATGGTTGTAAATGAGCTTCATGTCCCCGTTTTCGGCCCGCGTGAAACGGTAGAAGTCAGCCTTTACGAAATCGAGATCGTGCTCGGCAGCAATAGCGTAGAGATCTTCGTACATGGTGAGCGCTACAAAGTCGTCGGGCTCCACGATGCCAACGTACTCGCCCGTTGCACGGTCGAGACCGCGATTCATACCCTTGCCGTAACCGCCGTTGGGGCCATCAAGCACGACGATGCGCTCGTCTCGTGCGGCATACTCGTTGATGATGGCGAGCGAGCCATCCGTCGACCCGTCATTCACACAGATGATTTCGATATCCTTAAGCGTCTGACGATAAATGGAATCAAGACACTCGCGAAGGTAGGGCTCCACGTTGTACGTGGGCACGATGATGCTGACTTTTGGCTGACTCATTGAACTGCTCCGAAGCTTTCTTTCTAATCGCGCTTGAACAGATCGCGCGTGAACACCTTGTCCTCGACGTCGGCCAAGTCCTCGCTCCAGCGGTTGGCGAGGATGACGTCGCAGTCGCGCTTGAAGGCGCCCAGGTCGTGGGTGACCTCGCTGCCGTAGAACTCCTCGTCGTCCAAGGTCGGCTCGAACACCACCACAGGCACGCCGCGGGACTTGATGCGCTTCATGATGCCCTGGATGGAGCTGGCGCGGAAGTTGTCTGAGCCCGTCTTCATGGTGAGGCGATAGACGCCCACCTTGGGCTGGGCGACGCCCTGGTACACGAGGCGCGTCACGCGGTCGAGCACCGCATCGGCGATGTAGTCCTTGCGGGTGCGGTTGGCCTCCACGATGGCCTCGATGAGGTTCTGGGGCACCTCGTCGTAGTTGGCGAGCAGCTGCTTGGTGTCCTTGGGCAGGCAGTAGCCGCCGTAGCCGAACGACGGATTGTTGTAGTGGCCGCCGATGCGCGGGTCCAGCCCCACGCCCTCGATGATCTGGGAGGCGTCCAGGCCGCGCACGCATGCGTAGGTGTCCAGCTCGTTGAAATAGGCGACGCGCAGCGCCAGGTAGGTGTTGGCGAACAGCTTCACCGCCTCGGCCTCGGTGGCGCGCATGATGAGCACCGGCGTCTCCTCATCCAGCGAGCCTTCGGCGAGCAGTCCCGCGAAGGTCTCGGCGGCGGCCGTCAGCTCTTCCGCGTAGGGCGACTCGCTCGGCACGCCGACGATGATGCGGGAGGGATGCAGGTTGTCGTAGAGCGCATGCCCCTCACGGAGGAACTCGGGGCTGAAGAGGAACTTGCCTTGCGCGTAGCGCTCGGTGATGTCCTTCGTGTAGCCCACGGGCACCGTGGACTTGACGACCATGACAGCCCCCGGGTTCACCTCGAGCACCAGCTCGATCACCTGCTCCACGAAGCTCGTGTCGAAGAAGTTCTTGTCGGAATCGTAGTTGGTGGGCGTGGCGATGACGACGAGCTCCGCCTGCTTGTAGGCCTCCGCGCCATCGAGAGTGGCGGTAAGGTCCAGCTCGTGGTTCGCGAGGTAGTCCTCGATCTCCGCGTCCGCGATGGGCGACAGGCCCCGGTTGATGAGGTCGACCTTCTCGGGGACGACGTCCACGGCGGTCACATGGTTGTGCTGGGACAGTAAGACGGCCAGGGAGAGCCCCACGTAGCCGGTTCCTGCAACGGCGATGTTCACAGCAATTCTCCTGTTCTCACAAATGCGGACCCACAGAGGCCCTTGCCTAGTAGTTGCTTTCGTAATAATCGATGGCCTCCTGAATGGGTCCATCAAACTTGATCGTCCCCTTGTCCAGCACAATGCCGCGCGTACAGAACTCCGCCGCTGCACCAGAGCTATGGGTAACAAAGATAACCGTCACGTTTTCGTCTTCCATAATTTCACGAACCCGCGCGAAGCATTTCTGCTGAAACGCCTTGTCTCCCACGGACAGCGCCTCGTCAACCACGAGAATCTCCGGATCGGAGGATACGGCGAACGCGAAGCCAAGGCGCGCCTTCATACCCGAAGAGTACGTTCTCACCGGCTGATCGATATACACACCGAGATCGGCAAACTCCACCACCTTAGGCTCGAGGGCGGCGATCTCGTCGTTGTCCAACCCCAGCGCATGCCCGCGCAAATAGATGTTCTCGCGACCCGTGAGCGCCGAATCGAAGCCAGCCGTCAACTCAAGCAGCGCACTTACCGTGCCATCAACCGTCACTGTGCCTTTCGTGGGGTAGGTCACACCCGTTATCATCTTTAGAGCCGTTGATTTCCCCGCCCCGTTTTGACCGAGAAAGGCGACGGCCTCCCCTTTGCGAATCTCGAAGCTTAAATCATTGCTCGCGTTCACGCGCGTGATGAGCTTGCGCTTGTCGCGCCCCCAGAACACGCTGAAGAAACGCTGCTGATCATTTTCGTACAAACTATAGGTTTTCGTTACGTGATCGAATTTGATGATCACCGAATCCTGCGGCTTATGAATGCTAGAGGACATCGGCCACCTCTTCATGGGTGCGACGGTAGATGATAAGCGTCGCCGCCAGCGTGACAACAAACACTGTGAGAAAACCGATGCACGCACCCGGCTTGTCCCATATCCACATCTTGTCGTAAACCGCACAGCGATACATCGTCACGATGAAGGCAATAGGGTTCAAGAGCAGGATATTCTGCAAAGTGAGGTTATGGATGGTGAAGATATTGAAAATGATGCCAGAAAGCCAGAAGAGCGGCGTCTGGAGTGTCTTCATGAGACTAAGAAAATCCTTGCTGATCGCAGAAAGCGAACTCGTCATCAGGGAGAACATATTGAAGAACACGAACATGAGCGCCAACGCGATAGGAATCTGGATAAGATACCAGTCGAATTTCTGGCCGCAGATGAAATAGACAATCATGAGACCCACGATAAGACCGAGCTGCACAATGAACGTCGAGATGCTGAAGATGGTGGGTATACCCGGCAAAGGGAATTTAATCTTCGTGACCAAATAGTTGTAGCGATGGAATACGTCGATACCGGCACCCAATATTTCTTGAATATAGAACCAAGGAATCAGGCCGCCCATGAGCCACAAGATATAGGGCGCCCCATTGCCTGACTGATCTCCGCTACGAAGCCCCACCTCCAAAGCGAACCAGAATACACCAATATACACAGCAGGTTTGGCAAATATCCAAAAAGGGCCGAGCACAGCGCCGCGAGAGATTTTCCTCAAGTCGAACAGGCCGAGGCTTAAGATCTGCTTGCGCCACTCCCATTGCTCTTTGAGTATCTTAGAGAGCGTACCCACGATCCTCTTTTCTTTCCGAAACCAGTCGTTAAAGATTCATTTTACCATTGACTCGCCGCGACCGCTCCCCTCTCGCCGTATTCTTCGGCAGAAGCAGAATTCGCACATGCAGCCTTCCCCCTTTTCGCACACTACTCTATCCGCATCCTCCCTCATGGTCTTCGTCGGATCGCCCACCGTACAAACGAAAGATAGGATCGCACTGACTTTCCCGATATTCCAAGCCTGTCGATCAGTCCGCTGCTCTTGGCTTGCCGAAAGACGCCCCTCCACGCCTTTCGACCTAGATGGTGCTTGGTGTGACGCAGAACGCTGAGAACCTTGAACCAGTAATCGTATTCTGGAAAATCAACGATAGCCGCCATATCGCGGCGAACGTCAGCCCATGCTTCTAATGGAGCAATGGGGTCTTTCTGAAGGCTGCTCACCAAGCTCCCCTCTCGCCCTATCCGATAAGTCACCAAAGGCTCCTTGACGACCACGATTCTGTCAGCTAAAAGCAGAGCGCACGCCGAAAAGTACGTGTCATTGGCGTTTCGGCGGGACTGAAAGGCCAATCCCGTCTCTTCGACAAAAGCTCGTCGATACATTTTGTTCCACAACATAACAGTCGTGAAGGTAAAGATGAAATCGCCATGGGTATGCAAATTGAATACAGGGTCTTTCGGCAGTCGATCTTGCGCAAGATAGCGGCTCGAGACACTTGTCTCGCCCCTCCTCTCAAAATACTGGGATGCACCGCAAACGCAAATATCAGCATCCCTGCACGTAATCCGATCGTACATCTTCTCCAAGGCCTCCGGCTCGAAAAAATCATCCGAATCCCAGAACACCAGATAATCGCCTTGCGCGATTCTCATAGCCCGATTACGGGCAGTCCCTGCATAACCGTTTTCCTGGTGAAGAACGATAAAGCGGCTATCAAGCGCAGCGTAGCGCTGCAAAACCGCGAAAGACCCGTCTGTAGAGCCATCGTCGACACAGATGACCTCAATCTCTTGAAGCGTCTGCCCGGCGATGGAGTCGAGGCATTGGCCTAGATAGGATACCGTGTTATAGACAGGAACAATCACCGTAACCTTAGGGGAACGCCGCAGAGAACCCTCTGTCTCTGATCGAGGCCTCACCACCCTCGTGCGCGTCAAGGAGCACATAGGTTATTCGCTTTCAGCTTGGAAGTGACTTGCAAGAATATCGACCATTCGAGGCAGATCGATCGTTGGACGCCAACCCAATGCTTCAAGTCGAGACACATCCAGAGGCAGATGATGTTCCGGAGGAAAGGGGGCACCAGCTTCAACCTCACAGCGCACGCGCGTCTGCCCTCCCTCGCTCAGCGCGGCCGCCATTCCTGCCAGCTGCATCACCGATGAATATGTGGCAGGATTGGCAGCATTGTAAGCCGCCCCAGGCTCACCCTTAGTCAGAACTGACAAGATGGCGGTAACGGCATCCGCAGTATACAAATACATTCGGGTGCTTCGTCCCGTCGTTCTCAACACAATGTCATCGCCGGCGAGAGCAGCACGCACGCACAGGGCGAACAGGCGCCCGTCATCGGGGGACACGCCCGAACCAAACGTTTGAGCCAGGCGCACGATAAAAGCCGGCGTCCCGTATTCGCTGGCAAAAGCGACGCAGTACTGCTCGGCCATGCGCTTGCCCTCGGAATAGCTGCTTCGCACTTGAAGGGGATCCACAACCCCTGGCTCATCCTCGGTAAGTAGGTGATCAAGGCCCGGGGCGTCATTGCCGCTTCCGTATACTTCCATGCTGGAAACGTATACGAACCCGCGCACAGCCGAATCACGCCCGATCTGAAGCAGTGAGCGGGTACCTTCCACAATAGCGTCAGCGGTCTCCACAGGATTAGAAACAAAATATGACGATGCCGTAGGAGAAGCGGCGTGAATGATATAGTCGAGGTTCACGCCGCCAAGATCGGCAATCAAGCTCCCTTCAATGAGAACCAGCCCGTCGCTCTCACCGTAGCCCACCAGCACCTCGCGCGCCCTTCTGCTATCGCGCACAAGACAGATGACGCGAATGCCGGCCCCTGTCGCGCGATTGCGCTCCATGAGGGCACGGGCGCAAGCTGAACCGATCAGCCCCGTGGCACCCGTAACGAGAACAGTGCATTCGCGCAAGTCGTCCCAAAATCGCCAATCCGCAGTTGCGATACCGGCGGCCTCTTTCGACACATCCAGCATGAAATCCCCTTAAATTCCGAGAATCTGCGAGTTTTCACGGGCATCTACGAGAGCCCGGAAAGTATAAAAATCCGCCGGAGTGGTTATCTTGATATTCTCAGGACCCGACTCCACCGTATAGAGCCGCTGGCCGTAATGGCGCATAAGACTCGCCGAGTCAATAAAATCGAGGCCATCCGACGCCGCTCGTTCATGGGCCCGCAGCAATTCCCCAAAGCGAAAGCACTGAGGGGCTTTTGCCATAACGCAGCTAGAACGATCAACCACTTCGACCACCTCCCCGTTACGTTCGCGCACAACCGTCTCTAAGGCCGGGGCAGAAGCGATGGCGCTGCCCCGAGCCTCCACCGAAGTCACGCATTCGGAAATCGTGGTCGCACTCACCAGGGGACGGACGCCGTCGTGCACGAGCACCGTATCGCCAGCTGCGGCAACGGAAGCCAAGGCGTTCAAACCGAAACGAATCGATTCTTGTCCCGTAGCGCCCCCAGGCGTCACAGCGCAAACTTTCTCGATGTCATAATGGACAAGTTTCTTCTTCAAGAAGGGAATCCAGTCCTCGAGACAAACAACGACCATGCCGTCTATGTCAGGATGATGCTCGAAGGCTTCAACGGTGTAGATTATGATGGGCTTACCGTGCAGCTCGAGAAATTGTTTCGGCCGCGTCCTGCTATTCATGCGTTGACCTGTGCCACCCGCGAAAATGAGCGCATAGTTCACTGCGTGATCGTTCCCTTCATTAACCGCTGCTTGCATCCTTGAATCATGATACCATTGCACATCGGAGGCTGCAGACGTTCAACGAACGCTCCATGCAACCACCTATCCAAGAGAGGAGAGATTTTGACCGTCAAGAGACTGGCCGTCGGCACCGCTATCGGCCTGCTCGACATTCTATATGCTATATGCCGACTTTTTCCCAAACGGCAACGCATTGTGTGCATCAGCCGCCAGAGCGATCGCGAGCCCATCGACTTTCAACTTATTCGCGAATGGTTCGGCGAGGAAAGGCCCCATTGGAAAGTGGTAACGCTCGCACGTTCCTTGGAAAGCCCCCTGTCCTATCTCCCCGAAATGGTACGTCAGGTGTTCCATATGGCTACGAGTCGCGCCGTTGTGCTCGATTCCTACTGCATCACCGCAAGTCTACTCGGCTCGCGCATCAAGGCACCCGTTATTCAGATTTGGCATGCTTTGGGCAATATGAAGAAATTTGGGTACACCGCACTAGACACCGAAGAAGGGCATAGTTCGTCCACGGCCAAACTCATGCGCATGCACGAAGGCTACGATGCCGTCGCGGTGTCCTCCCTCTCGTACGCGAAGGATTTGGCTGCAGGATTCAACGTCGAAGAGGGCATCCTCTTCGAATCACCGCTTCCACGAACCGACCTGCTCACCAACCCCGATCATCGAAAAGCGCAGCGACAGGCTTTCGCCCAGGCATATCCGCAAACAGTTGGGCGAGAAGTTATTGTCTACTGCCCGACATTCCGTAAAAAGCGCCCTTCCAATGAATACGAAGCTATGACGGCCTTGATCGACGCCGTCGACTTTAATCGCTACAGTTTGGTATTCAAACCGCATCCCGTCAGCAAACAAGTTATCGAAGACCCCCGCGTTATCACCATTCGCGGAGGCGACATCGACCCCCTTTACAGTGCAGACTTCGTGATCAGCGACTACTCGACCGTGATGTACGAGGCCGGGCTTCTTCAGATACCCGTTTTCCTGTACGCGTACGACTGGGACAAATACCACGAGAAACGCTCTTTCAATATCGACCTCGAGCGCGACGTGCCGACGCTGTTCACGGGCGACCCACACGCCATCATGGAAGCCATCGAGAGCGACGCCTTCGATCACGACGCCTTCCAAACCTTCGTGAGACGCAACATCGCCCTACCGCCCCGCGGCACCTGCACCGAGCAGCTTTGCGAGCACATCCTCGCCCTTGCCGAGAAGCCGGTTCGCTAGGAGAAGAACCATGTGGGCAAGTTTCTTCCTTTGCGCCGCCGTCATCGTATTTGCGCTGTACCTTCCGGGCTACCTCCTCCTTCGCGGAGTCGGACTTCCTCGCACGCTTTCTTTGGGAGCGGCGCCCCTCGTAAGCGTCACGGGCTTTTGCTTGATTGCCATAGTCTTGGGATTTGCCTCCGTTCCATGCGGATGGCCGAACGTGTTTCTCCCTGTGCTTGCAGCGGGTGTCCTGGTCTTCGGCATCTCGTGGCAACGACGTCCGAGGCCCGCTGCGCCCGACCGCAAGCAACTCGCGCTCGCAGCCTTCTACCTCGCCGTCGGCGCCCTCGTCTGCCTGTACGTGTTCGTGAAACCGCTCGACAGCCCCGAGTCTTTCTACTGCCGCTTCGATGACCAGACCCACTACAACCTCGCGCGCCACTTCATCGACACCGGCGACTGGTCGGCGCTGCACCATAGCGACGGGGCCGCCTCCCACGTCCCCACATCTACCTACTATCCTTCAGCCTGGCACCTTATGGCCGCCCTCGCCTTCTCCCTCACCGGCATCGACCTCCCTATCGTCTTCAACGCCCTGAACGCGGTGCTGGCCGGCCTCGTCTACCCGCTAAGCTCCCTGGCGCTCATGACGGCGCTCTTCCCCCAACGCCGCTCGGTCGTCGCTGCCGGCGCCGTCGCCACCATGGCCTTCGCCTGCTTCCCCTGGGTTCTTCTGCTGAAAGGACAGCTCCTCGCCAATCTCATCAGCTTCTCCCTCGTTCCCTCGGCCTTGGCGCTCGTCATGCGTCCCTTCGACGAGGGAGGCCTCAAGCATTGGAGAGGCATCGTCGCCGCCAGCATTCTGACCGTGACGTTTTTCGGTCTCGCCCATCCCAACGGACTGTTCACCGCCCTGGTGTTCCTCGCCCCGTTCCTCATCCACAAGGCTGCCGAGGCCGCACGCCGCAGTCCGCGCCTCGCTCCGGGCAATCCCTTCCGGCGGCCGCCGCTCGTATGGCTAACCGGCGCGGTGCTGTGCTACGCCATTTGGCAGCTCATGCTCTATGCCCCGCCGCTTCAGCAAGTGGTTCTCTACGACAACACCGGCAACTTGAACCTCTCCTGGCCCGAGAGCTTCTATGCCGCTGCTGCGTTCTCGCTCTACCCCGAGCAGCCTCCGCAGTGGATCCTCGCCGCCGTCTGCGTTGTCGGTGTCGTGGCGCTGGTGCACCGCCGGCGGGCATGGCTCGCGTTGCCCGGCACCTACATGCTGCTCGTATACGCCGCCTGCCGGTGCGTGGACGCGGGCTACACGCTGCGCACTTTCCTTGCTGGATTCTGGTACAGCGACCCCTACCGCATCCTCTGCTGCGCCGAGATATTCCTCGTGCCCGTGGCCGCCGCAGGCCTCGCCGCCATCGCCGGCTTCGCAGCGAGAAAGGCGCAGCGCCTCTCGCCGAAACCTGCATTGGTGCTCGTACTGGCGACGTTCTCGCTGGTCAACTTCTTCCCCATCTTCGTGGCATCCCCTGAACACGACCTCCCCCGCAACGTGGAAGGGTCGCACTTCGTGCCAACCGTCGGCACGGCCTTCGGCTACTTCCATCTGCTCTTCGAAGAGGGCTACGATATGTCAGAAGAACAGATATACAGCGCCGACGAGGAAGCCTTCGTACGCAGGGCGATGGAGATGATCCCGCCGGACGCCCTCGTCATCAACGATCCCCACGACGGCAGCGCCTTCGCCTACGGGTTAAACGGGCTGAACACCTACTACCGCCACATAGACCTAGGCACCGAGACCGAGGCAAGTCCCCTCATCCGCGAGCACCTCGCCGAACTTGCCGCCGACCCGGAGGTGGCCCGAGCCGTCCAGGATGCCGGCGCCGCCTATGTTCTGCAGCTCGACCACGACGTCCCCTTCGAGGACGGCGTCTGGCTCATCCAGACCAACGAGGACAATCGGAAGGACTTCGCCCTGCGCAAAGGGGAGATCCTGGGCATCGCCGGCATCGATGCCGTAGACGACGACACCCCCGGTTTCGAAGTGGTCATGAAAGAGGGCGATATGCGCCTGTACCAAATCGTTCCGCCAACAGCCTAGCTTCTGGCGCCCCTCGAAGGACAGCATCCCCCTCGTGATTGCCTTAGGCGGCAGGCACAACTTGAAGCCTGAATCCAAGGCAATCAAGCACATTAACGACAGTGCTGAAGCGGGGATTGCCCGATTTGCTCAGCGATTTATAGAGGCTCTCGCGTCCGAGGCCCGTTTCCTCGGCGATAGCCTTCATACCGCGCGATCGGGCGATAACGCCGAGCGCATCTGGCAGAATCGCTGGATCTCCCATCTCTAGGACGGCATTGAGAAACGCAGCAACGTCCTCGCTGGAATTGACATCCAACGATGGATCCCATTCTGTCCATTCGCTATTCATGATCACGCCTCCACGACTCGTAGATCTCCTTGGCAAGCTTAATATCCCTTGTCTGAGAAGATTTTGTGCCTCCGACGAGCAGCAGGAGAAGGTCTGCACCTTCAAGGGCGATATAGACGCGATAGCCAGCTCCAAAGTGGAATCTCAGCTCGAACACTCCGTCGCCCACTGCTTTCCAATCCCCCGTTAATGCTCCATAGTGCCTGATCTGGAGGATCCGCGCATTGATACGCGCGATCACATTGCGATCCCTGAGAGAAGACGTCCATTCCTCATAACGCGGAGATTTGACAATCCTCACCGTTGCTCACCCCTTAATTGTATCTTATAGGATACTAATGTCAAGGAAGACTTTACGCGCCAAAACGCTATCCAACCTTGAGGCTGTCCTCTATTCATCGAGTTAGGCAAGCCCAGCCTTTGCAAGAATACGAGCGCATCCCCGACGGCGAGCCCGACCACTTCTTCGCAGAGTCCACGGTCGAGCACATAACCATGGCCGTCGTCCAGAAAAACGCCGACCTCCCCATGCTGCTGGAGATCGCCTTGGCGCGCGGGATCAAAGACTGCGACGACAATATGGACAGGCTCGTGGGGCTGCTCGGCAATCTTCGCAACACGCTGCCCTTATGGGAGCTGAACAGCTGGTCGGCTGCCGA
>OGYH01002087.1_pt1 | contig 16846 bp, 18 predicted proteins | sample 1576511 | NCBI WGS metagenome assembly OGYH01 (sample SAMEA3541522, study PRJEB24748) | human gut metagenome | biome: human gut; feature: human-associated habitat; material: faeces | place: China | collected 2012
CAATCGCAAGAAGATGACGGGGCGGAATGTCAATCCTGGTCTAACAGAGCCTTCGAAAATCTTTGATGTGATCGTATGCGAGCCTTAGCCTTCGGGGGCTGATGCGCTTATCGACTTCATGCGTCTCGGAATAGAGATCGGAAAACGACTTGGCAATGGAATTTCTCATGCTTTCTGGTTGAAACTCGTAAAACTTGAACGCCTGACCAAGCATCAAATAATTCATAAGAATCCATACCGGCGTATTGTCATGATTATTCTCATAATGCCGAATGTGGTCCCTTTTATAATCGCTTTTCCATTTTTGAGACCTACATAGCACCTTCTCGAAATCACCAATAAGCGTGTCGATCTTTTTTCGATAACTAGCATCGGCACGGTAGGATCTTCTATCCAGATATGCTTCCGGGCTATCTTTATGGGTCATCGCGAAACGATAAGAACAGACGGTTTTAAGCACTGCTTCCGCCTTGTTAAAGTACTCAAACATGAGCAGACGCAATGAACGGTCAAATTCGAATAAACGATATATATCAGAAAACTTCGTACCTTTTACGAATAGCTCGTGGCAAGAATCTCCACGCTGGTCGAGAAACAAATCCTTGTAGCCGTTAATAACCGGATAGTATCCCTCGCGTTCCAAAACTAAACGAGTATTGTTATCGCATTCGAGTCCACGGCTTTCAAGAATAGCAATCTGCTCATCAATAGATTTAAATGGTTTATCCATTTGGGCCCCTTAAACGCGAAAACCGCCTTTCGGCGGTTCCCACGGACCAAGCCGGACGTACCGTCGCAAGGCCTCATCACAACGATTACTTTAAGGGAGAACTCGGGGTTCGTCAATCTGATATCGCCAATCTGAGCGGGACCGACATATGTCAGCGCTGAAAGGTCGTTATTAGCTGACAGCAGCCGACACTCCCCTGCCCGGAAACAGCCCCCGGAACGCTCCACAGACATGCAACCCCGGCGCCGAGGGCGATCACAACCCCAGCAAGCGCCAGGCGCGCACCATTCCCGCACGAGGGCCCCGCCTGACACCCTTACCTTGGTAGCAAGCAACCCGGACACACAAAGCGACCCAGAGCATCACTACCCAAGAAAGGAAACACCATGTCCAACAACAACATCGCCTACCTACTAAAGTTCGCATCCAAGGAGGTGTACATCGACGACCTGCTGAACGGACATCTCTATATGAATGCAGCCGGCTACTATCATGGCCTGCCTGGCGAACAGGGCGATCCACTCGAGGCGTCCATGGTCCTCCCGGCATGCATCTACGGCAATTACCGTCTGCCCATCTACTGCATGTACACGGTCCGCGAGAACGACATCGTCGACGGTTCTGTCCAAATCCCGAAGCGCATGATCCGGGAGTTCGGATGTGCAGACGGATGGATCGGCATCCTGCGGTACGACAGCTTCGCGCGCCTTATAGACAGCCACACCACCGGCGGCGAGGAGGTATACGCCCACGGCGCCATCTCCTATGGCATCCCCGGACCAAAGCGGATCGAGGAAATTTTCCAAGGCACGATCTGCAACCTACTTATCAAAACGCCCAAGTACGCTTACCAGCAGGAATATCGAATCATCGGGTCGAACCCGGTCGAGTGCCGCCTGAGGCCCGATACCAAGCACCCTGGATGCAAAATCGAAGAATATGGCCACGCAGAGCTGGATCTGGGTAGCCAACTCACAGGCTTTTCTTGGAAGACGCCCGTGTCGAGCCTCACGGAGGAACAACACAGACTCGCGCTGAAGCTTCCGCAGCACGCATAGACAACCCAACGCATGCCGCATAGCCGCCAGATGGGGAAACAGAAAACCACCGCCCCTCCCCTCCCCAACATCCCCCAAAAAGTTCGCTGATGTAGACTGGGGTTCCCGTAAAATAAACTCAACAAAATATGTGCGGAGTGCTGGCCTGGAGCTGCCTTCGGACCCTATTGGCTGCTCACCGAGAGGCTCCGCTATGAAACGACCCCTTTACTACCTGCTCTGCGCGATCGCGTGCACGTCCATGATCGGCGCGACGATGCCCATGGCGACCATCGCAGAAGCCATGCAGCCTCGGGCAACCGCAGAGCAGCAGGCGCAAGCCGATGCCACGACCGGCGACGCAGGCAAGGCGGAAACCGGCACCAACACAAATGCAACAGCGGATACCGTAAAGGACAGCACCGCAACATCCACCGGTGCCAGCGCAGTCAACACGGAAACCGCTGACGGCACCACCGCCGCGACCGGCACCACCGCCGCAACCGGCACCGCCGCCACAACCGACACCCCCACCCCATCCCTCCGCGCCCAAACCAACCCCGCGCCCGAGGCAATCTCCACCACGTCACAAACCGACTACGCACACTCCGCCACGGCAACCCAAAACGGCGTCACCTTCACCGTCTCGTGGAACGATGCCCCCGCGGGCGCCGCAACGACCTTCCACGTAACCCAAACCAACGGCTCGTCCCAGGCCAAGGCGCGCATGGACGTGCCCACCTACTGGGACGGCGGCAGCCAGGAAAGCGTCTGCGACCCGTCGCGCCCGGCATGGGCCAGCTACTGCAGCCTGGGCACCGCGGGCCACGACTTTACCTTTGACTTCACAGCATCGGGCACGTACCGCATCTACTTCTACTTTATGGACAACGACAGATACGACCCCCAAAACGACAAGGGGATCTACTACCTGCGCACCACGGCGGAGGTGACCGTAAACGACGCCGCCCGCCCAAGCGTCACGCAGATCGTCAACGACGCCGTGGACCTGTGCAGGCAAGAGACAAACGGCTCGGAATACGACATGGCGCTGTGGCTCCACGACTGGACGATCGACCAGCTGGAGTACGACCACGGCCTCAACTGGTGCTCGGCCGAAAGCGGCCTCACGCGCCACCAGGGCACCTGCGAGAGCTACCAGCGCATCTACTCCAAGCTCCTTGACGCCGCGGGCATCGCCAACGGCCGCATCACCGGAAACGGCCACACCTGGAACGCCGTAAAGATCGACGGCAAATAGTGCCAGATGGACCTAACCTGGGACGACACCAGCGACAACTGGTACGGAGACCTGGACCAGCGCCATCTGTACTTTGGCCTGACCGACGAGCTCATGGCAATCGCCCACTCCGACCACACGGTAAACTATCAGAAGAACGACTACGCCTACCGCTCAATCGACCTTTCCAACAATTACTTTGTGCGAAATGGCAAGGCAGACGAATGGGCAGAGAAGTATGCCGACCGCATTCAGGAGCATCTGGATGCCAAGGAAGAGAGCTTTTCCATCGACGCGGATAACCAGTCGTTTCCGCCAAGTATTTCGGGGATTCAGAATGGGATTGTTGCGTACGCGTTGAATCTGAGGGAGTGGAAGGCGAGCGACTAAGAGGTTAAGCTTTTGGTAGTATCCAACGTCACAAAAGAATCGAACAGCAAAGGTGCGCTAAGTACGACCTGAAAGCTGAATACAAAATAGAAGCATTAAAGAAGGTCTTACACAACGGCGCACACCGCCTCGTCTCCGCGATCGACCGCGACACGGGCGTGTCGGCTTCCGCGTCCGGCTGCCTGCCGTCAGCCCGCCCCGGGGGCCCTCTCCTTCGATCGCGACGCGGCCACGGGCCACCAGCAACGTCCAGGAGCGGACAAAAGCGAGATATAGCGCAGGTCGATGGCAGTGCAGGCATTCCCCTCGACAGCATCGCTGGTGCGTCTGGCCGGCACGGTCATGTGCGAGCAGAGCGAGATGTTGCAGGAGTCGAGGTACTTCTCGGAGGCTAAGATGTGCGAGCTCTACGACGAGGATCGCACGCTCGGGATCGACGGAAGGTCGACTGGACGCGGCTGGAAGCGGAGGCCAGGAAGATAATCGAATCGGGCCTCGAGCTTGCGGACAGGATCGAGGCGGCATAGGATACCAATCGTGTTCCAGGTTCCAGGACGCCGGGCCGACTCGCTTCGGATGGGGCGCTGCACCAACCTTCTCGACACTAACTGCACCACGCCACAGGGAAAACTGTACTGCAGTGGCGAAAGTTCAAGCCGTACTTCGCCCTAAATTATGCAGCTAAATCTATATGACCAAAATTGCAAAAACAAAGACTAGCCACGTTTGAGCCCCTGAATTGCTTCGGCTCTCTCTTCATAATCGAGGAGTAAGAACGCCGCGGCGCTCATATAATGAACAGTGTCGTACCACTCTTCGAGCTCGCCATCTGACATGACCGCAACGATTTCTTTATATTTTCCAGGATCGTGGGCATCAACATTGTTATGGCGAATGTTAAGGCTATTGACCAAATAAAAGTAATCATTGGTGAAGTTCTTGGCTATATGGCTTAACTTTGTTCTAAAAGGTTCAATCGATGTCGCGAGACTAACAAGAATCTTTCGTTTGGTAACCAAATCACCTGAATAGCCACGATAGTCATAGCGGAATAAATCTCTTCCAACAGCCTCCGGAACCACCTCGGCAGCAGCTTCAATCTTATCGTCCGATGGAACAAGGATCCATAATTCCCCGTCTTCAACAAAACGATAACCCAGTTTATCGGTCAAAGCCAATAGATGCTCACACAACCCAACGGGCCTATTGAAATAATTGGGTCCGTAGTTATATACGGACATCAAAACATAGGCAAAATTATAAATATACTCACAAAACAAGAGCAGGTCATCAAGGCTGTCAGAAGTCTCTTGCTCGTCAAAGTGGAAACCGTTTCTATCGTTAAAATCTCTTAAATTATATGCCGTTCCAGAAAAAGGCATATTATTAAAATTGTCATCCATTTCGCTATAGAAGCCATAACGCTCAAAAACAAGCATGTGCAAGCTATGGTATTCAGCAGCAATGTTGACGCCAGAACTGTTCAAGATTTCTGCGAAAGTCCTTCTCACTATAAACCTCCGTAATACTCGCGATACCACTTGGCGAAGGCCCTCAGGCCGTCCTCGAGCGGGGTCGCGGGCTTGTAGCCCAGGTCGCGCTGGAGTGCCGTGGTGTCGGCGTAGGTGACGGGAACGTCGCCGGGCTGCATCGGCACGAGCTGCTTGTGGGCCTCGAAGTCGTAGTCGGCCGGGAGCACGCCCTCCTCCACCAGCACGCGCTGCAGCGTGTCGACGAAGTCGAGCAGGTTCTCGGGGTGCGAGTTGCCGATGTTGTAGACGCGGTGCGCGGCGAGCGGCAGCCCGTCCTCGCCCATCTTCACATCGGGCGCGGCGTCCATGACTCGCCTCACGCCCTCGACGATGTCGTCAACGTAGGTGAAGTCGCGGCGGCAGTCGCCCATGTTGAAGATCTTGATGGTGTCGCCGCGGCGCAGCTTCTCGGTGAAGCCGAAGTAGGCCATGTCGGGCCTGCCCATGGGGCCGTACACGGTGAAGAAGCGCAGCCCGGTCGCCGGGATTGAGTAGAGCTTGGAGTAGGCGGCGGCCATGAGCTCGTTGGACTTCTTGGTGGCGGCGTAGAGCGAGACCGGCGAGTCGACGCGGTCCTCCTCCGAGAACGGCACCTTTTTGTTGCCGCCGTAGACCGAGCTGGAGCTGGCGTAGACCAAGTGCTTGACCGGATGGTGGCGGCATGCCTCGAGGATGTTAAAGAAGCCGACGAGGTTGCTCTCCAGGTAGGCGCGCGGGTTCTCGATGGAGTAGCGGACGCCCGCCTGGGCGGCGAGGTTCACAACGACGTCGAAGCCGTTCTGTGCGAACAGGCGCTCGATGAGGGCGGCATCGCACAGGTCGCCGCGCACGAAGGTGAAGCGGCCGTCTGTGTCGGCCTCGGCCAGCATGCGCAAGCGCGCGTCCTTGATGCCGGGGTCGTAGTAGCTGTTGAGGTTGTCGAGACCGACAATAACGTCGTCAGAATCCTCGAGCAGCTTCTTGACGAGGAACGCGCCGATGAAGCCGGCGGCCCCAGTGACGAGCACTTTTCTGGTTGTCATATATACTCTCTTTCATTAGGTAGGTTATAAATCTAAATTGACACCTTGCGGTTAATATATCCACCCGTTGCGTTATCTCGAGGAATCACGCGGCAGGGATTCCCAAGCACAATCGAGTGGCTAGGAACGTCGCGGTTCACTTACGCCCCAGGGGCAATAAGGGCAACGTTTCCCACCGAGATTCTGCCGACGAGGGCCGCGTTGACGCCAATCCAGACGCAATTCCCAATTACCGGGGCGCCCTTGCGTTTCCCGCGGTTCTCCTGGCCGATGGCCACACCCTTATGCAGGTTGCAATTCGAGCCGATGATGGCAGCCGGGTTCACCGTGATGTTATAGGCGTGGCCCAGATAAAGGCCCGGTCCGATATCAGTTGAGCGGGATATCTCGAGTCCATACCTTTCACGCATATATGCTGCAGCATCAACCTCCAGATAGGACTGGAGGAGCGCTGGGCCTTTCGGAGCACCCAAAGAAAACGCAATGCATGGTCGTTTACGGGCGAAATACTCCCTCCGTATCGCATCCTATCGAAACGCCAGATATCTCCGGATTGGTCAACCATAAATACCGTTCCTTAACTGGATGAATTTCCAACAATTACTCAAGCTCATCATGACTAAACATCATCAAAAGAAATCGAGTCTAAAACCCAAAAATCGTCTTAATACCCTTAAATCTACGGACCGACTTTGATGCAATCATTGCTGTTGCCAATGCACAGGTCACCGCGAACGAAAAGGTCGCGAGATGCGGAACTTGGGAATTGGTCGTTGAGGACGGGTCCGTGCTGCCGCAAATCCCGTATAGGAACAAAACGACGAAGATCATATGCGTCAAATAGATACCGGTGCTCGCATTTCTAAGGAGGGCGTGCCCGCCGGATCCCTCACCATATCGATGGATGGAGAGCAGGAACACGCCCAAGGCATAGGATACGCAAAACGGCAGGTGGGCATCTGGGCTCATGATCACGCAACCAAGGACACCAAATGCTGCCATTGCGGCGGAAGCCATCGGTGCCACACCGACGGCCTTATCCCATTTAATCCCCAAGCACATACCGAGCGCCACATAAAAGAAACCTTCGAACAGACCGTTTCGGACATTGGCAAACACCTTGAAATACAGACCGATAACGCGCGACAGGAGAGCCGGCGCAGTCGACCATTCGTGAACACAGGACATCGCGAAACCAAGGAGGGCGAACGCCGCCGCGACACCGAGAATGCAAACAGGACGCACCCCCCCCCGAAGCAAAATGAATACAAGGAAAAAGGCGACAGTGCTGGCGAGCAGGTACCAAAGCGGCCAAGAATACACGTTCTCACCTACGAACACCGTGCCCCGGACGAAAGATACAAAAATCGCAGTGGGACCCAAACCATTGAGCGCATAGCCGAACAGGCTCACTGGTATATAGATGACAGTCCATGCGACATACAACATCAAGAGCTTCTTTATGGTCTTGCGGACACGGAAGCACGCCCTACTCTCCCCGTCAGAGAATTGCCCTACATCCAGGCCCCGAAAGCACAAAAATGCCGATGCGATAAAGAAGAACGGGACGGCGATACAATCGATACCCTGGACAAGGGAGGATGTGCCAAACGGCCTCGTGTGGATCTCTACGACCAGAAACGCCATGAGGAACTTCACGACGTCCAAATCGGAAAACACCACCCTCTTGCTCTTAACAGTTTTAGATGGTGATGAAACTTCTTCCATTAAGCCCCCTGACACATCCTAAAGCCTCGTCTTCACCATTGCCGCCAGCGACTTGAAACCCGAGACCATGAGCTTCGGGTAGGTCGTCCCGAGACGCTTCGACGCCTCGTGGGGCCATTTCCAATTGTTGTAGGCAAGCTGCACAACCATCTGGCCGAGAACAAGGCCATAGATACTGCCCCCAAGGAGGTTCAGAAGCAGATACGATGCCACGATGCCCAGACCCGCGGATATGACAAAGGGCCACATATAGGGGATATGGTTCGTGTTCGCGATGAGCATGGCGCAGTTCGACTGCTGCCTCCAAAGGAAGAGGTATACGCCGAGCAGCACGGTCAACAGGGGGCTTGAGTCTATGCCGGGCTTGAAGATACCGAGTATGGGCATACCGATGAAAACAACAAGGACAAGGCATACCCCATAGAATAGGGCAAAACTGGCCATGGACTTGCCGGAAAGATCGCGCTCGAGTTCAATATCGCGGTTCGCATAGGCGGACTGCAGCGAGGGCTGGTAGGTCGTGAGCATGACGGCGCTGACGTTGACGCACGCGTTTACGAGCTGCAGCGTGACAGAGAAGACGGAGGATTCGGCGAGCCCGACGAACGCCGCGCACAGCAGGGTATTTGCGGTGGTGACTACATAGTTCGCAACCGACACTGCCGTGTCACGATAGGCGTTCGAGGAGATGGCAAGCCTGATCTTCTCGATATCGGTTTTCTCTGGCTTTGAGACGCCTGTCAGGCCCTCCGAAACCCCTTCCACTCGATAGAAGAAATGCTTGCAGCACGACCTGAACACGACTCCCTGCAGGAAGAACCCGACGGCGCACGAGAGGATGCCGCACCCGGCCAGGAGCATGGCAGCCGAAGAGACGATTTGCGCCAAGCTCGCCAAGATGGTCGACTTGTTGACGCCGACGAAATCACCGACACCTCTGAGCATCGACTCCCAGTATGAGAAGTGCACGTTCACGAACACGCTGACGCAGAATAGCGCCCATGCGGCTATGTAGGTGCTTGGGTCCAATGCGCTGCTGACGCTGACGACATAGAGCGTCCCCAAGGTGGAGATACCGGCAAAGCAAAGGAGCGAGATCCTGAAATATACCGCCCTGCAGGCGCCGAGCAGAGCGGCGAGCACGCCGAAGTCGACACCCTCGCCATATTCATCGGCGAGCCCGTTCTTGCTGAACGACCTCGCACCGCTCCAGCAGTAGGCAACGTTACGGGCGAAAGTCGGGTCAAAACCCGCCTGGAACAGCACGATAAAACCACTGACGGCGGTGAAAACATACCAGAGGCCGACATATTCGGAATCGAGGAGCGACAGGACGAGGGGAAGGACGAAGAACTGCCCCGCCATGCGGAAGAACAGCCCGCCGTAATTCCAGAGGACGTCCCTGCCGCGTGCTTTAATCTGCATCGTTACCCCTTCGCTTGCGAGCCACGCTCGGCCGCCATTAGATAAAACTCCTGCAGGGAGGAGGCAACAGACGAGATGTCGAAGCCAGCAGATCTCGTCAGTTCGGCTCCCTTTTGTGACCTAGCAGCCGCCCTGCACTCAAGCAGCGCATCCGCCCAAGCCTCTGGCCCGCCTTCGAGTGCGACGGTTGCCACATTCTCACCGTAGACGGCCTCCCTGGGTATTCGCTCCGAAATAACGCACGGGAGTCCGTTGGCCTGAGCCTCCACGAGCACGATACCGAGCCCCTCATATAGCGAGGGGAACGCGAATACGTCCATTGCGGCGTAGAGTCGCTCGGTATCGGACCGATTCTTGAGGAAGATGACTCTGTCCGTTATGCCAAGCCTTTCGGCCTCAGCATGGATGTCCGCCTCAAGCGGGCCGACGCCAACAAGCAGAAGTTTGGAATCCGGGCACCGCTTGGCAACAGAAGCAAATGCACGTAAAAGAAATATTTGGTTTTTCTGGATGGAAAAACGCCCGATATTCCCGATAAGGAAGGTCGAATCCGACAGGCCAAGCTCGGCACGAGCGTCGATTCGCCTCCCCTTATCGAATGAAAATCGACCGACATCGATACCGTTGGGTACGTAGCGCCATTCTCCCCCATGCCTATCAAAACCGAAATAAGTCGCTGCATCCGCGGAGCAAGCAAATTTCTCCGTGGCGATTCCAGTACGATGTGTATTCAGCTTGTGAATAACTTCTTCAAGTCGCGCTTTAGCTGATTTTGGCTCGACAAAAGCGCAGTGAGAATGGAGCACTCTAGTCGGCACACCCGCATCTCTCGCAGCAATCAGGGGCATAAGCGTCTGCAGCCCCCCCGTATGTTGATGGACGATCTCTGTATTATTCTCCAAATAAAACTGTTTAAATCTATAGCGAGTGGCTTTCGGGTGATAACGGCTCTGCTCAACCGGATATATCCCGCCGCCAAGACTCTCGATTTCATCAGAGTAGAAAAACCGATGGTTTGACGAAACCAAAAAGTCAAATTGAACCTTAGAGCGATCAATCTGACGATATACCGACATCAAGAAGGTTTCGATTCCACCGGCATTAAGGCTACCGACAACATGAAGTACTCTGACCAACATTAACCTCCCACTTTAAAAACTTGCCACCAAAGCTCTGTATCGAAACAAAGCTTGACCGGCCTGAAACACATTCGCTTGGATTCTTTACAAATGACCGAGGAAAAGAACGCTTTATCTTTCAGAGTTACGGCTAATAGCTAATTTGAGCCCTTCGGAAAATAGCTCGGAATGAGACTCACACTCGATATGGTTGAGCAACGCAAGCAAGCTTTTAGTAGAGGTTATCCTTTCTGAAAAACAACCGCGGCACATTTTATTGATGACGCGGTACAAAAGTGAACGACTTCCAGGTATTCCACAGGTGAGATAGGAGCCGAGAGCGGTCTCCGCAAACTCACTGTAGGCCCTTTCAACGAAACGCTCGTCCCCAATCTCCCGGCTTCTCTCATAGAAGCCATTCAAAATCGCAACGGCGTCTACCTCAGAGGCTAATCGGACCGTTGAACCACTTTTAACAATTGGGTGATATGCAACAACAGGACTGCAGCCCAACCCAATTTCAATCAGAAGTCCCGTTTTCCAGAATTCGTTGTCTCCATCATCAACATCGTCGAATAAGAAGTTTCCTTGTCCGTAGACTATGGTCGCGTCGGCCCATTCTTCCATGCAGCCTACACAGTGGCTGTGTTGGCACACGACAAGCCGCGCACCGCATTCTGCAAACTTTCTACACCTTCGCTGAAGCTGAGGAGAGGGGTAACGGTAGTGTTCCTTCCCGCCGTGGTAAAGCACGATCAAATAATCACATCTACCAGACAATTCCCTGACGTCATCGAAAGACTCAAGGGGATCATAAGGGGCCGCGCCGGCTGTAAACTTCCCTGCAACAGAAAATTCGTGCTCGACGCAATTGTAGATGCCAACTTTAACACCCGACACGTTTTTAATTAGAGGCTTCTTAGCAGAAGCAAGATCCATACCGGCACCAAAGTAACTCAAACCGGCAGCGTCAAGCGTATTCAAAGTCGAAAGAAGCCCAGCTTCACCCTGATCCATAATGTGGTTATTCGCCAATGCGAACGCCCATGGGTTGACAGATTTCAGCCCATTAACGGTGGAAGTTGGAGCAGAAAGACAGGGTCCACACTTGGCAATAGGCCGCTCCACATCCGTAAGGGGTACCTCAAGATTAAAAACCGCAAAATCAACCGATTTTACCAGAGAAAGAAGCTCTGGCCCAAGAAGCCTTTCACAACTTCCGGCTTTAAATAGTTCAAAGTTGCTGTCAGTCGGCACAAAGTCAGCACCGATGATCAAACGAGGGGTTTTTTCGTTATTCTCCGCCATTGATTCAATACCTTCGCTATCGTGCAAAGCCATACTTAAGCTCAATAATCATTTCAAAGGTTGTTGGTAGACACGAGTTAGGTCCAGCATGCTTCCGAGTTTTTCGTCCCATTCCTCAGGGTCAAATGGCCCGAATCCACCAGAATCAAAGAAAGTGCATTCACCGAAATACATTTGACCATTAATCTCGTAGAAGTCGATGCGCACGTGCGGAATTCCTTTAGACAGCGTCATGGCGGCCTCAACCATCGAGTTAAAGGTCAATGGTTTTTCAATAGGTTTGTCAGCGTTTTTGGCATGAGATTGCTTGATATCAAGATGATTGAAGTCCATATCGAAGAAATCAAACCTCGTGTCGCCTGCAGCACGCCCTGAAGCAACGAACATCATCTTAGGTTCTCCGTCAAAGCAGTAAAACTTGTAATCGTGAAGATCCCCATCATCAGTGTTGGGATCAAGATATTCCTCAGCGAAAACGCAAGGCTTCACGTCCTTGTACGGCCATTCACGAGTACGCCAGTAATAATTTATCTTTAAATGTTTAGCAAGTTTCTTCTTTGCGGCCTCGAGATCAAAGGTGCTGCGATCGCTGCAGATTGCAACACCACCACAGTCATGATTTGTCTTCAACACGAACCGATCGGGAAGACCTGAAATATCAATATCCTCAGCATTCTCCCACATCGCATACGTCTTAGAGACATGCTTCTCCCCAAGACGCTCAGCAACCCACGGTTTAACACGGTATTTATCCACTAGCGTATTGTAAATTGGATTATGATCATACAACTTGAGCCATTGAAGTTTTTCATTGAACGTTCTAGGGTGGTCTAAGTTGAGTTTCCTGCCGACCAAGCCTCTATACATCAACTTAAGATGGAGCTTATCGGGGATGCAGTCGGTAACTCCATAGCCCGCAGCATAAACGTAGGCAATCCAGGGATTATCAAGAAATTTAATTAATTTACTCATTTAATTCTCCAATGGAACAAAAGGCGTTAAATCTATACAGCAAAGTCGTTGCAGTAAAACATGAAAGTGATAGATGCGATGCCATAAGCTAAGTATCAGTCAATTACTTTCAATTCAAAATCCAAAGAGACGATAAAACGCTAAAACAAATTACAAAAGCACAGGTTTATAACAGAAAACAATTGATGAGCCTATATACAAGTTGCTCTGGTCTATATAAGGAAGCAATTTTACTTTTTGCAGCAGCGCCAATCCTGTCCCTGAGCGCGTTATCCTCTAGAAGCTCCTCAATTCGATCCGCAAGCGCATGATCATCATCATTAGAAACAAGATACCCATTGACACCATCGTCGATTAAATCAGCAGGCCCCGTAGGGCAGTTCGTTGAAATGCACGGCAAACCAGCAGCCATTGCCTCCATGAGAGAGTTTGGCATTCCCTCAAAAGAAGACGTCATAACAAATAAAGCTGCATCCCGCATAGCGTCAGACGGGTTGTCGGTCCTCCCCATAAGTTTGATAGAGTCATGTAAACCCGCTTGATCGATTTGCTTTTGTAGATCCCCGTAGAGCTTTCCGGCTCCATAGATTTCAATACGCAAATTTCTCCCGTACTTCATAAGACTCTGCACAGCGCGAATCATCATGGGATAGTTTTTCTGCTTTTCAAGCCTGCCAAACATGACTATTTTTTCGTTTTTCGACGGCTCAATGTCTAGCTCAAAAAAAATCTTCGGCGACGGGGTTAGGAACTATCCTGAGCTTCGACCCGAGACGGGCATGAAGACTATCGTACTGGTCTTGATTTTGACAGAAAACACCCGCAGATTTTTTAAGCGACCAATCTCTGAGAAGCCGGGCAAACTTTGAGTGTGGTACCAAATCCGGGTTGTTCCTGATAGTCTGAATCACCCTCACATCCATACCCGTACAGGCGACTTCAGTGTAAATACCGACGAACCAGAGAAAAGGGAACACCGCTTCAAAGCGTTGCTTCTTTATAACGCTGCGAATTCGCTTAATTCGCTCGATCTTAGATGACGAACGGTAGGCGGCCTCAGTCTCGAACAGATAAATCTTATGAACGTGTTTATCGGTTGAATACTCATCGTTCATCGGAAAGAAAATAACAACTGTGCACTTATAATCAGACGTTCTAGCAAACTGTGAACTCAAAACACTGACAACACGCTCTGCGCCACCGCCGTCCAATGTCTGGACAATAAATCCTATATGCATATTAGTTACCTTACTTGACGCAACACTTACTCAAGAAACCTTAGACAAAACAAGTTAGATAGGGATCATAAACAGACCCGTGAACCAGATAGATTAGGTAGAAGAAAAGTAAGAACACTAAAAACATAGTCGCTAGAATACGTATGTGTCCTTCTAGGCGGTTAAGCATAAGAGGAATGAGCGGGGCAACGAAAATCCACAAGAACTCATTAGACCTCGCCAGGACCTCATTGCTCAACATAAATGCGTAAGAAATCAAACTCGCAAGAAGAGCCCAAAGCAAAAGATTGTTCACGCTGTTCTCCTCTGCAATTTTCTCTGTGTCAAATAAACAACAGCATGCAACGATCAGAAGTTGCAAAAGAATCAAGTTGTTCATTTCAAACTTTAAATCGAGATGCGCCTTGAAGAAGAAAGAGAGGATTACAGGAAGAACGATTGGCAAAATCGAAACAGAAACCAAAAGCACTGTAAAGAAAACAATAATGGCCTTGAGATACGTATTCTTCCTCAGCTTCATACCCGCAAGTGGGTATAGCACAGCAAACAAAATTGCGCTTCGGTGAAAACTGATCGCAAGGAACATGAGAATGCAAAACTGGACAGGCTTTTTCTTGAGGATATAGGGAATGGACTCAAGACAGATGCAAAGCGCGAATGTCTGTCGAAGAATAAAAAACGAATAGAGTAAGAAATTCATACTGCAAAGGACAAACAGTGAAATACCGGGATCCTCAGAATATTTATATACAAAATGCCCGAAACAAATTGCGGTAATCGCAGATGTAAAAACGATAAACCAATGGTAATCAAGTCCAAGACGCGAGAAAAGCCAATTCAGAATCACCCAACCATTCTCAAAAGAATAGGGGTATACAAGATGGGCGGTGCCAAGAGGATTATGGTTTATGCAAGCCAGTAAATCCCTAAAACCGAATTGAGATATAAGGCCATAGCCGTTCATGTAATAAACGGCATCGAGTCCATAGGAATTTGCGCGTAACGCAAGGACAAGAAAAATCTGAATCGTCCCAAGAGTAACTATTAATTTCTTATTTGAATGGAAAACAACAGTATAGAAAAGAATGAGAGCAGCATTAGCTAAAAGTACAGTCATGTCAGCCCTTCAGCTCGTAGACGCTGCCGGTGGCCACCGTTCTGATTTGGTCAATAACCGCTTCAGGCGAGTAAGCTTTTGCTCTCATTAAGCAACCACTCCGCAGCCTATTGGCTTTATCGCCCAGCGCCATAAATCGCTTAATCTCACCAAGCAACATCTCATTATGCCCAAACTCATAGCCAAAGCCTGTGATGCCATCTTCAAGCATCTCATCATAGTACTGCCATTTTGCAGCAATAACAGGAACTCCAGCAGACAAGGCATCAATAATTGTTCCAGGAATACCCTCAAGCTTCCATTTAGTAGGAAACAAAAGCGCATCATAGCCTACAATAGCCTGAACGCTCTTTTCTGGCGGCACACAGCCCTTATACTCAACATTAGGGCTGTCTGAAACAGCTCGGTCAAATTCGTTTTTATATCCAGGATCAACAGGACCGTAAATATCAAGATGACAATAAAAACCCTCGGAGCAGAGTTCCTCGACTACATCAATTGCGTCGCCAATGCCTTTCAGTTCCTGCACTCGACTAAACGTACAGAACCTGTAGACGGGTCCATATTTACGCGTTTTAGGAAGATCAACCATTTCCAAATACTTAAAATTTGGAAGGAACTCCGCATTGTTGACACCCAATGTGCACAGGTCTTCAACAAGCTTCCTTGACTCAACCCAATTGACCTCAAAATCATTGAGATAGCGAACCTGCTGAGGGCATTCTTTCAAATCTCTAGCGAGCCAACCACCAATTAAGTTGTGATAGACACGCGTATGAAAGCGTCTAGAAGCAAAGGAGAGTATTGGGAAAAAGAACTTCCGCCCGTTACGAGAAAGAGATACGTAAATATCCTTGCAACTGAATAAACAATATGCTAACTGTGCAGCAACGCGCAAAACGTTATGCCGGTAGTCCTTAGTTTCAACGATGACGATATTCTCTTCGCCATAGACTTCACAGAGCAAGCGGTACATCATACGAGTCTTAATTGTTTGCCCATCAAAAAGGGAGCATTCTCGATCCAGGCGGCCGATCAAACCATTTTTTTTAGCAGAGCCCATCGACACGAAGCACTTCACCCCATTTCCCAATAAACTCGTCGGTGTAGTAGTTCATAATTCCGCACGCAGGCGAAAACGTAAGCTCACCAAACATGATTCCACCGTCAGTCTCATACAAGTCGACTCGAACAAAGTCAAAGTCAGAGCTGAGAGTTCTAGATATGTCGATCATCTCATCAAGTAGTCGAGGTCTGTCGATCTCTTTATCGTTTTTCATCGAACCTTGCAGACCCTTAATGGGGTTCCAATCTAAATCGTAAAGATTAAGCTTCAGGCCCCGGTCGCGCTCGCTGCATGTCAAAACGAAACTAGGCTCTCCATTTATGCAGTGAAACTTATAGTCAACAATCTCATTCATATTGCCGATAAAATCTTCCGCATAAAGACGATGTGGAACCAGCTTGTAATGCGGCTCAACACAAGCTCGGGGATAATCCTCGATGAGCCATTTATTTGCACGCGCAAACATATCATTTACATCAAGAGCGTCTTTGTCCGGCACGAGATAATTCATCTCACAGCCATGAGTTGCCTTAAGAGCAAATGAATGAGGCAGCGCATCGAGATCAATATCCTCGACATGCCTCCAAGGTCCATAAGCCGGAACTAGCAAGCGCCCAAGGCCTTTCTCCGATACATAATCGCGAACAGCCCACTTGTCAGTGCAGCGAGCACTAAGTGTCTGGTCGGTATTCAACTCAATCCAGCAAATTTTATCAGCCAGAGTTCGAGGATCTGCCAAATCAAGCTTTCGACCGAAACGTACCCATGCATCAAGTTCTTTGGCCCGCTTAGTACCGAGCACTTTAGACTCAACATTCAACAGACGCCTATACAATTCTCTAGCAAATCCTGAGTTAGACATTCTTAATCCCTCTTAAACAGATCCCTCGTGTACACCTTGTCCGCCACGTCCGCGAGCTCAT
>OGYH01002093.1_pt1 | contig 16803 bp, 8 predicted proteins | sample 1576511 | NCBI WGS metagenome assembly OGYH01 (sample SAMEA3541522, study PRJEB24748) | human gut metagenome | biome: human gut; feature: human-associated habitat; material: faeces | place: China | collected 2012
ATCACGGTTCGCATCACAGCTGGAATTATTACTGGGGCGGTTTCTCACAGGAACAGATTGACCGTTTGAGCGGTCAGATCGGGCGTAGCTGGAACGGTGACATCTGGAACCTAAGTCCGGAGGAGATGAAGAAGTTGCGCAGTAACGTGGACATGTGGACGCAGATCCAAGATACCGGCAAGGGCGGATATGGAGGTCGTCTGACCGAGAAGCTGGATGACTACATCGACCAGGCGGGCAAGCTGGAGGAACTTACCGACCAGCTGTATGAAGGTCTCACCGGTATTTCCTTTGACAGCATGTACAGCAGTTTCGTGGATAACCTGATGGATATGAAGTATGATGCCGCAGCCGCGGCGGAGGACATATCCGAGTATTTCATGCGTGCGATGCTGTCAAACAAGATCGGTGAGCTGTATTCCGACAAGCTGAAAGGCTGGTGGGAGAAATTCGGCAAGGCGATGGAAGACAATGACCTTACAGAAGCCGAGCGTAAGGCTCTCCAGGACGAGTACATGAAGTATGTCGAGGAAGCCGTCGCTCTTCGTGACAATCTTGCCGCGGCCACCGGGTACGATAACTCGGGCGGTACGAGCCAGAGCGCCAAAACCGGCGGTTTTTCAGCCATGACACAGGACCAGGGTACAAAACTGGACGGCATGTTCACCAGCGGGTTGCAACACTGGTCGAGCATCGATGAGAAGATGGAGAGCGTCATCGACAAGATGAACACCGCCGAGGGGCATCTTGCCCGTATCGAGGAGAACACCGGCACGAGCGCGTCGCACCTTGGCAAAATAGAGGAAGAGATTCGTAAAATCAATCGTGACGGAGTAAAATGCAAATGATATGGAAAAGATATTAGGCGGTCTGGTACTTGTCAACGGTACCGACATCTGGAGCACATACGGGGTGTTCCTCGTTGAGGACAAGCGCGGCGGGATGGATAACCTGACCGCCATCCTGACCCCGAGCAAGACGAAAACGGATACGGCCGTGAATATCCGGGAGGAGGACGGGGAGAAATATTCCTCCGTGCTGACGCCCAGGAATGAGGCCCGTGACGTGACGCTTCATTTCGCCCTGTTTGGCAAAACGCAGGCCGGCTGGCTGAAGAAGTATTTCGAGTTCATCAATTTCCTGAAGAAAGGCCGTGACGGGTGGCTTGAGATTTCCTTTCCCCAACTTGCCCTGACTCTCCGTGTGAAATATACGGATTGCAGCAAGTTCCAGCCTCTGACCTATCTCTGGAAGGAAGGCGTGCACGCCGGCAAGTTCAAGGTGAAGTTCCGGGAACCTGTCCCGGTCATATAAATGTGATTCAAACCCTATTCAAACGACGTTTAAATAAGATACAGACATGCTGACCATCTATGACAGCAACGGCAACAGACGGACCGATATAGAGGCGGGTGACAGCTCCACCCAGGTGAAGGAGGTACAGGGTGACAATGTCCTGACACTCTCTTTCACGCATTACGAATATATCGCCCTGGACGTGAATGACCGGGTGGACTTTGAGGGTGAGCGCTACTGGCTGACCGAACGGTACGCCCCGAAGCAGAAGAGCGGCCAGGAGTGGGTATATGATTTGAAGTTTTACGGCATCGAGAGCCTGGTGAGACGTTTTCTTGTGCTGGAGACCACCGACGGGAACACCGAGCCTGTGTTCACGCTGACAGCGACTCCGCGTGAACACGTGGCCATGATCGTGAAGTGTATCAATGACGGAATGAACCACACCACCGACTGGAAAGTGGGGCGGGTGGACGGTACGGACCTTATCGTCATCGATTACGAGGGGAAGTACTGCAACGAAGCCCTGAAAGAGATAGCCGAAGCGGTCGGCGGGCAGGCTGAATGGTGGGTGGAAGGCCAGACCGTGAACGTGTGCCGGTGTGAGCATGGCGAGGAAATAACGCTGGGCTACGGGAAGGGACTGACCGGAATCGAACGCGACACGACGGGTACCGACAATTTTTATACCCGGTTGTTCCCGGTAGGCAGCACGCGGAACATAGATCCGTCAAAATACGGGCATAGCCGCCTGATGCTTCCGGGGGGCAGGCAATATGTCGAGATACATACGGAGGAGTACGGCATCTATGACCGTTACGAGCAAGACGCCTTCAGCGGCATTTATCCCCGCAGGATCGGGGCTGTCAGCAGTGTGCGCAGCGAAGATGTGAAAGATGACGACGGCAACCCTTTCACGGTCTATTATTTCAGGGACGACAGCCTGAACTTCGATCCGAACGATTACGAGCTGCCCGACGAGACCAAACGTGTATCGTTCCAGGACGGTGACCTTTCCGGACTGGGGCAGGGTGAGGACCACTGTTTCGAGGTGAATTTCAACAGTGCCACCCGTGAGTTCGAGATTATTACGATATGGCCCTATGATGATGACACGCAACTCCCCGGCGGCAAACTTGTCCCGAAATCCGGTGACCGTTATATTCTCTGGAATATCCGTATGCCGGACGAATATTACCCGCTTGCCGAGGAGGAGTTTCTTACGGCGGTGGAACAGTTCAATACCGAACACTGGCAGGATCTTGCCGTTTACAAGGCCCCGACTGACCATGTGTGGATTGAGGAGAACGGTGTTTCCCTGTCCGTAGGCCGCCGTGTGAGACTTGAAAGCGAGGAGTATTTCCCCGAAACCGGTTATCGCAGCAGCCGTATCACGAAAATTACCCGGAAGGTGAACCAACCCGGGGAGATGGACATCGAGATCAGCGATGCCCTGCATAGTGGTGCGTTTGAACGGGTGAATGACAGTATCGGGGAACTGAAAAACTATACGAAGTCAAAGGCGGAGGGTACCGCGCTTCCTGACATTATCCGTAGCTGGGACAAGACACTGCCTACGGACAACAATCTTTTTTCTGCGCGGAGAAGCCAGGCGGAACACATCAGCAAAAAAAAGAATGACCGTGCAAAGGGGAAGATCACCTTCGAAGCGGGAGCCTCTTTCGGACAGGAGGATAATGCGGGTATTGATGACAAGGGCAATGCCGAGTTGCTGACCCTTGTCGTGCGTGAGCTTCTTCGCAGTCCGAAATTCGTGGACGGTCTTTTCGGTGAGGGCTGGCGGCTCTGGATGGAGGACGCTTTGTCCCATCTGACCATCGACAAGCTGACGGTACGCCAGGTCATGGTAGTATTGGAGCTGCTTATCGAGAAGGTACGCAGCGTCGGCGGCCAGCTTTGTGTCAGTGCCGCCAACGGGAAAATAAAGACCGCTGTTCTTGAGGGCGGTTACTGGAGGATCACCTTCGAGCAGGAGAACACTTTCGTGGCCCATGACCTCATGCGCTGCCAGACCTTCAGCGGCGGGAATTTGAAAAGCTATTGGGTTGAGGTGACCGGCGTGGAGGGTGGTTCCATCATCGTGGGCGAGGACGAGTTCGGCGCTTCCCTTCCGGAGGCTGGTGACGAGTGCGTGCTGATGGGCAACACGGAGAATCCGTTGCGCCAGAACCTGATCCTGATCTCCGCCACCGAGGACGGGCAGCCCCGTGTGGACGTGATGGACGTGGTGAAGGCGAAGAACTTCACCGGCTGCCTGCGTGCCCGTCTGGGCAACCTTGACGGTATCAGTGACGACTGGTTCCCTTCAGACAACCAGCCTCACGGTGATGGCCTGTACAGCGACAACGCCTACCTGCGTGGTACGTTCCTTCTGGTAACGGGCGAGGATATCAAGACGAAGTTCGAGATAGTCGAGGGGAAAATCGTCAGTTCCGTCACCGCCCTGCGGAATGACTTCGCCACCGAGCGCGGCTACCTGAATAACCCCGCCTTTGATGACGGCCTTATGAAGTGGAACACGGAGAACGAGACCGTGTTCTTCCTTGTGGGCAACCGGTGGATCTGGGCGAACGGTAACGTCTTGACGAGGAAGGGTGACAGCGCGAGCGTGACCGAGGATGACGGCCGTACGGTTGTCCGGATTCGTAACAAGTACATCCTCCAGAAACGTGAGAACCTGAAAAGTATTCCCTCCATGCCTGAAAATGACAGTGGGGAGAAGGAAGCCGTCCCGGTGTTCCTGACTTTCTTTTACCGCTGTGCCAAGGCCGGCACGCTGCGTGTGGAGTTTGTGGGTGTGGATAAGACAGGCTTTGCCAATTTCAACAGCATGGAGGTGGAGGAAGAACTGTCCGCGACCGACGGGTACGTACAGTACACCTGTAGCGGACTCTGGAACGGTACAGGTGATTTTAAATTGAGTTTTACCGGTGATATTTACCTGTATATGCTCATATTGGGCACCGACCGTGTGGAATCCCTGACACACCGTTATAAAACCCTTTTCGAGCAGTCGGAGCGTCTGGTAAAGATTTCGGCGGCGGTGTTCGACAAAGACGAGAACCTGCTGGAAGAGACCGGCCTGATGGTTACTTCCAAATATTCCGGGTTGTATGCCATTGACGGTGATGGAAATTTGAAATCCCTTGTAGGTGTTGGGGGTGACGGCGTAAAAATCAAGGGCGATAATATCACTTTGGAGGGGCTTGTTACGGCTAATGATAATTTCAAGATTCTGGAAGACGGTAGTATTGAGACGCGCAACGCCAAGATTTACGGTACAGTGTATGCCTATGAGGGTAAAATCGGCGGTTTTACGATTGATTCCGGACGGTTGTACTGGAAAGCCGGTGATTATTTCGGCAATGATTCCCGCAGTCTGAAACTTGGTGTCTCACAAACGGACATGGAGGGTATTGTGGATGTGTCCTTTAATGCCGCCACGCAGGGACGGTTCGGTGTCAAGGCCGTAGGCTCGAATCTGGGTGGTGCCGCTATCTATGCCTCCAGCAAGTCCTCTGGTCAGAGCTATCCTATCAGTGCCAATACTTATGCCGGCTATTTTGACGGTGGTGTGCATGTGAACGGGGCGGTGTATTGTGGTGATATCCTGTCGAACAATTACGGTACGGGATGGAGCCTGGCCAGCGATGGGACATACAGTTACCGAAAGGGTGTTTCAGGTACCTTCCAGTGGGCTGTAAAGAGTGATTTTATAACTTATAACTATACCCTTGAGGTTGTTAATGGAATTGTCGTTAAGATGACATATATCTAAAAATAAAGGATATGAAAGTAAATTTTAATGTGTATTTTAAGGATTTCGACGGTAGCGTGCTGTTGATTGATAAGAAACCCCAGTGTATGGGAGTCATAGTCTCCCAGTGCCTGTTCAACGGTACCGGTTTCCGTCCGAGCGGTAATATTCAGACGGATAATGAAAAGAAATTACATGCTTACAGTCTTTGCATGAGGATTATGGGTTCCGATGCGGATGTGGATCTGACATCGGAGGATGCGGTTTTGATAAAGGAAGCTGTTACCGGTCTTACTCCGGGCTGTTATTCCCAAATAGTGAAACAGATAGAAGGGTAATGGAGGATTAGCCATGACAAATGCGGAAAAACAGGAGATCCTGAACGCTATCAAGGCCGAGAGCCAGAGCGTTGATGAACTTGTGGAGGTCAGCTCCCTTGACAATATCAAAAGTCTCCCCGCCCTTCGCGGCAGTGAGCTGGTGAGTGCTCCGCTTACCCTTTTGCGTAAACCGGCCGATGATGCCGCTGCCACGGCGAATGCGTCTGCCACGAAAGCGGATAATGCTGCGGCTTTGGCGAATAAAGCTGCGGGTATGGCGTCTGATGCGGCCGGTACCGCCAATCAGGCTGCTGAAACTGCAAATTCCGCCGCGGCAGCGGCATCCGCGGCTGCGAAACAGGCGGAGGATGCCGCCGCCGGTGTGAACGACGGTTTGGTCGGTGGCATGACGGCCGTCCCTGATGAGGAGAACGACACGGTGAAACTCACCCTGCTGGGGAAGACCGGGACGGAGATTGCCTCCGTTGATATTCCCGGTGGTACGGGTGGTGGCGGTAACACGTATAATGTGACGGCGGAAGTCCCTTTGGAGAGCGGTTATTATGTCCTTTCCTCCGCGATCGGTGCCGTGGATGAGAAATACCGTTACAAGGGCCGTTGCATCACCTATGAAGTCTCGCAGGGCAAATGGGAGACCAAACAGTTCGTGGGGACAAGTCTGTCGAGCTGGGAGCAGGAGGCGAGCTGGGAGGACTTCGGCGGTGCCGGAACGATGAAGAGCCTGACGGTGAACGGCGAGAAGAAAGTTCCCGACAGCGAGGGCAACGTGGATCTGACCATCGACAAGCTGGAAGTGGACGAGAGCCTGGATGCTGACAGTACCAATCCCGTCCAGAACAAGACCGTCGCCGCCAAATTCCAGGAGGTGGAAGCCGGTACCGTGTTCGGCATGAGCGCGGAAGTGAGCGACGACGAGAGCAGTGTCCGCCTTGCGCTGACCAACAAGAGCGGGGCGGAGATCGCGAGCGTTGACATCCCGGCCGGCAGCGGTGGCGGCGGTGAGTCCTCCACCACCAAGATCGTGCTGCTTGCCGAGACCGACAAGAAAACCGTGAAGGAAGGCGGAGCGGTGAAACTTACCTATACCTATGACCACCAGGTTGCCGGCGGTGATGACAAGGGTAGCAGTACCGGACAGAAAGCGACCGTCACCATCCAGGTGAAGCGCGGGACGACCACCACTTATTCCTCCTCGCTGAAGGAAGTGAGCAAGGGTACCTATACCCTTGACCTGACCAAATACCTGCTGGTGGGCACGAGCGATATCTACGTCATTGCCGAGACTACCGATCCCACCACGGGTAAGGCGCAGAAGAAGCAGGCGTACGTGAGCGTGAAGAGCGTCACCCTGTCCCTTTCCTGCGGTTACAACCTGGCGGCCACCATCCAGAACGGCGGTTACGGTACCTATGATTCCGCGAGTATACCCTACGCCGTGAGCGGTACCGGCACGAAAACCGTCAGCCTGTACGTGGACGGTGTACAGCAGAACGCGCATACGGTCACCCGCAGCGGCACGACGAACGGCAGTTTCGAGGTTTCCATGACCGGCCTGTCCGTGGGGCGGCATACCGCCCAGCTGGTGGCCGAGATGGAAACTGACGACCTCACGCTGAAAAGCGAGAGCATCCATATCGACCTGCTGAAGGCCGGAACCGGCGCGCCCTTCATCGGTTTGAAGCTCATTCATGCCGACGGGCATGTCCTCGGACGGGACGAGCATCTGGAGCCGGTCCTTGAAGCCGGCCGCTACGAGAAGCTCACTTTCGACTGGGTGGCCTATGATCCCGACCGTGTGCCCGCTGAAGTGGAGTTCTGGAAAAACGGCGTCAAGAGCAGTACCGTGAGCGCTTCTCGCAGCATGATGACCTACAGTAACCGGTTTACCGAGGAAGGCACGCAGACGCTTGTCCTGAAAGCCGGTCCGACCGGGTACACTTTGCGCATCGACGTGGGTGAGAGCGGTATCGATATCAGCGAGGCCACCTACGGCCTAGCGGTCAAGCTTGACGCGGCGGGTCGCAGCAACGGGGAGAGTAACCCCGGAACATGGGAGTCGAACGGCGTGGAGACCACGTTCGAGGGTTTTGACTGGAGCAGCAACGGCTGGACGGGTGAGGCGCTGAAGCTGACCAACGGTGCGAAAGCCGTCATCGGCTACCGGCCCTTTGCCACCGATGTGAAAAGTACGGGGCTGACCATTGAACTGACCCTCCGGGTAAGCAATCCCACTGACAGCGATACCGCAGTTGTGGACTGTCTCGACAGTGGCAAGGGGCTTTATATCACCCCTTCGGAAGCGAGTTTCAAGACCGGTGAGAAAGTGTCCTATACCAACGAGGACGACGAGCTGGTGGAGCGTGAGATCAAGCTGGGCACGAATTATGTGGAAGACCGGTGGATCAAGGTGGCCCTCATGGTGGGTACCCGCAATGAGAGCCGTCTGATGGAGCTTTATGTGGACGGCAACCGTACCGGTGCCGACATCTACGACAACGCCTTCAGCTTCCGCCAGGACAATCCGAAATATATCACCATTGACAGCGCCGGGGCGGACGTGGAGGTAAAGAGCGTGCGTATCTATACCCGCCGGTTGAGTGACGACGAGGAACTGGAGAACCGGATGGTGGACAGTGTGGACGGTGAGGAGATGATCGCGCTGTACGAAGAGAACGATATCCTGGGTGATACCGACACTGTGGATATGGACAAGCTGCGTGCCAAGGGTAAGGGGGTGCTGCGTATCGTGCGCCAGAACAAGCTCGATGACGTGTATGCCGAGAACAACAAGAAGACGGACTTTTCGGCTGATATCTTCTATTACTCCCCTTTCGGATCCGAATACGACTTCGTGCTTCGTGACTGTTATATCCGTATTCAGGGTACCAGTTCCACGAAATATCCGAGCAAGAACATCCGTATCTATATCAGCAAGGGCGGCACGAACCTTAGCTTCACCGTTGGCGGCAAGGAGCAGGCGGAAAAGAAATATCCCGTCCGTCCCGGTGGCATCGCCATGAACCTGATCTGTCTGAAGAGTGATTATTCCGACTCGTCCATGTCGCTGAACACAGGCGGTGCCAAACTGTTCAACGACGTGCTGAAGGAGATGGGGCTTCTCACCCCTCCGCAGCGTTACCAGTACGAGACGGGCGGCAGCGATTTGAACGCGGTCACCGTGCGTACCGCTATCGACGGTGTGCCTATCGACATGTTTGTGGCGGCTGCGGAGGACGGCGAGAACGACTATGTGGGGCAGTACAACTTCAACAACGAGAAAAGCAAGAGCGGCGACCTGTTCGGCCTTAGTGGCGTGGAGGGTTACGATCCTGCCTGTCCCCTCACTCTGGAAATGCTGAACAATACCGAGGCCATGTGCCTTTTCAAGACCACAAGTGACGCTCATCTGGAGGAGGTGTTTGATGCCGGTGCCGAGACCAACGTTCCGGATGATGTGAAATGGGCGGGCCTTGACGAGTCGCAGCGTACGGCCGTGAAACGGTTGTACGCATGGATACGCTCGTGTGTTCCGGACGGTGCGACGAGCGCCGACCTCTCCACTTTTAAGAGCGAGAAGTTCAGGGACGAGATAAGTGACTATTTCGACAAGGCTTTCCTGCTGACGTATTACCTCTGGACGGACTATTTCCTTGCCGTTGACCAGCGTGCGAAGAACATGATGCTGCGCACGTGGGACGGCCTGATATGGTACATCACCTACTACGACGGTGATACCCAGATGGGAAAACGCAACGACTGTTTCCTGGTGTATGACTACACCACCGACCGCGACACTTATGATGCCGAGGCCGGGAAATATGCCTTTGAAGGCCGTGACAGCTGGCTTTGGAACCTCGTTCTGGCCAACCTGGACGCTGACCTGAAGACACAGGCGCAGGCTCTTCGCGGTGTACTTACCACCAGCCGTGTCCTGGACATGCTGAACGTGGAGCAGGCGGGCAACTGGTGCGACCGTGCCTATAACAAGAGCGGCGAGCTGAAGTACATCCTGCCCGCCACGCAGGAGATGTACGGCAAGGTGTGGCCGTTCATCTACGCCCTTCAGGGCAGTAACCGTGCGCACCGTGAATATTTCGTGCGTAATCGTTTCGCCCTTCTGGATGCCAAGTACGGCACGAGCAATTTCACCAGTGACAACATCGACCTCTATCTGGCACGTACGGCTGCTGACACCCCCGACGTGCTGAAGATTACGGCCAACGAGGTTTATGCTTTCGGCTACGGTACGAACAACAGTCCGAATATAGGGAATACCGGCATCATCAAGAAAGATGCGGCTGCGAGCCTTTCCATCACCGGTGCCTATACGGTGAACGATCCCTTGAGGGTTTATGGCGCGAGCCGTATGAAGGTGCTGGATATGAGCGGGGCCGCCGACCACCTGAAAAACGCTTTCGACCTGGGCAAATGTACCGTGCTGCGCGAACTGAACCTTCAAAGTTCCGGCAACGGCAGTACCGGCTGGTGGTTGAACATCGGCAACTGCAAGCAGCTACGTAAACTCAACCTTCGTAACCAGGCACAGGCGAAAACCGGGGGAAGTACCAGTACCGAGCTGGATTTGAGTGCGCAGACCAAGCTGGAAGAACTTGAGACCCGCGGTACGCAGGTGCAGAGCGTGGTGCTAGCCAAGGGTTCTCCCGTGACGCTGCTCCACCTTCCCGGTACACTGACCAGCCTCCGTCTGGAATATCTGGGCAGACTGACCACCGGCGGGCTGACATTGGAAAGCTACAGCAAGGTGAAGACCTTCATCTTTGACAGTTGTCCAGGTATTGACTGGGAAACCCTGCTGGGCCGTTGCACGGGTGTGGAACGTATCAGAGTAACCGGTATTGACCGCGAGGATGACGGTACGTGGCTGAATAAGTTTGTCGGGATGGGCGGTGTGGATTCCGATGGCAATACTACGGACACGTGCGCTTTGGTGGGTACGGTACAGCTCACGCGCTACATTGATGACGATACGTACAGCGCTCTGAAGGCGCACTTCCCGGAACTGAATATCCGGCAGCCGGAATACACGATGATCGAGTTCGACGACGAGGTATCGGATGACGCGAACGTGAGCAACCTTGACAACGGTACCGGCTACAAGTATGACAACGCGTATGAGGTGAGCGGTCATATTTCCGCCATCCTGAAGCAGCGTCACCGTGTACTTGCTAAAGTGACTAAAAAAGCGACGACGCGGGGTGTGAACATGGCGAACGTTGATACCACGGTGAACAACCTGGACGGTGAGATGACCTACTACCCGCTGGACGACACGGACAGCAACAAGTACGCCGACGGCACGGCTGCCAGACTGGACGGCACTGAAGGTGACTGGATGATGTACGAGCCCTTCTTCTGGAGCAAGGGTATCAATGATTACCTGAACGGCAAGCATTACTCCTGTTACAGCAGTAACGGTTCGGATAACATGCCTTCCGTTCCGGATGCTGACGTCCTTACGCTTGACGACATTAAGGGCACGAGTGGCGGTTATCTTTCCGGTCGTAAGATCATGAGCGGAAAGGATACGCTTTCGAACAGCTACAGTACTGACAGTACGTATTCGGTATGCAAGGTGAACGTGGACGGTTACAAGCGTGTGCGTTTCCCGAGCGTTCCCGGTACAAGCCTTGTCGGAAGCATTTTCACAGACGATTCCGGCACGGTCATCAGTTCAATCGTCGTCCCTACCTTGAGCAACAAGTTCGAGGCCGGTATGTACCTGATTGCCGATGTTCCGGAGGGTGCCACTGCTCTTCACTTCTCCATTCTGAACACGGCAGAGTTCGATAAGGTTGTCCTTTCTAACAGTGACAGGATCGAGGATATGGAACCCGAATGGGTGCCTAATGACGAGCACTTGTGTGCCGTTGTGGGCAGCAGTGTTGTCGGTTCCAAACTTCGCGCCTGCATTACCGGCGGGAGCACTACGGCGAGCATGACCTGGGCTGATTTTCACTATTACAGTGTCCAGCGCGGTATGCAGCAGATTGATGCCCTTATGCACTCGCGCATCGCGAATCTTTTCTACGCGAAGTACGGTCGTCGTGACAGCCAGGAACAATGCGGCGCGGGCTCTCACACGAACAACCGTACTACGGGTGGTACTGCCAGCCGCGGGATGACGGACACGATCGGCTACGAGGAAGCCTCCTCAATCAACCCTAATGTGACGAACAGCCTGATAGAAAACTCCGTCCACCAGTATGCGTGGTACCGTGAGAAGGATGACTACGGCGGGGCCACGGTTACGCAGGTGAATAATATTTGCTGCCTTGGCTACGAGGACATCTATGGTCATAAATATGACATGATGGACGGCGTGGACCTCCCTAATGACACGGGCAATTCCGGGAAGTGGCGCATCTGGATGCCTGACGGCAGTACCCGCCTGGTTAAGGGTTCCGTGAGCTCCGGTATCTGGATTACCGCCGTGGCGCATGGCAAATATATGGACGTGATTCCGGTGGGTTCCGTTTCGGGTTCCTCCTCGACAAATTACTGCGACATCTACTACATATCCACTGCCTCCGGCCGTGTGGTCTATCGCGGGTACAGCAGTGCGGACGCGTATGGCGGTGTGTCGAATGCGTATGCGAATATCGATGCTTCGAATACGATTGCGAATATCGGCTCGCGTCTGGCCTTCCGCGGCCGGCTCGTTAAGGCGTCGAGCGCCGTGGCGTTTAAAGCGATAAGCGAGGTTGCATGATCGGCCGCGTAAAGCGTCAAAGCGGGAGCGAAGCGACAAAACGTCCGGTGTTCCCCGAGCAGGGGAACGCCGTTCATTACGGGCGTCAGCCCGTCGAAAAATATTTTTTGACGTCAGGTTTTGTATCTGTTTGTTAAATAATAATTTGAAAATAGTACTTTTGCATTTGAAAGGTGGCGCCTCCCCATAGGCCGTGTGGTCTATCGTGGCAACAACAACGCGAACCCGAATGGCGGTGTTTCGATGTCGAATGCGAACAACGATTCCTCGAATACGAACACGAACATCGGTTCTCGTCTGAACAACAATCGAAAGGAAATTTTAATCGGCGTACAACACCGGGGACTTGTCCCCACCGTGGTGCCGAGGGGGGCAAGCCGCAGTAACAGCGGTCCGCAAGGGCCGGAAAACTGAAAAATAAAGTGTCGGGTAGGGTTTGGTAGGCCGGAAACGGTTCGAAGAAGCCGGGCCCGGGGGATTGAAGGCCCCGTATTAAAAGCAATAAACAGTAATTTATGCGCAGGGTTGGGTATATCATCGAGGAGATCGTGGAGCCTTCCAACATGGAGGCTTCCTTCCGGCAGGTCCTTCGCGGCAGCAAGCGTAAACGCAGCCGCCAGGGGGGCTATCTGCTCGCGCATAAGCCCGAGGTGTTGGAGGAGCTGGCCGCGCAGATCGCATCCGGTACTTTCCGCGTGAAGGACTACCGTGAACGCGAGATCATCGAGGGCGGCAAGCTGCGCCGCATCCAGGTGATCCCGATGAAGGACCGCATCGCCGTGCATGCCATCATGGCGGTGGTGGACCGCCATCTGCGGAAACGTTTCATCCGTACCACCTCCGCCAGTATCAAGAGACGGGGTATGCACGACCTCCTGGCGTATGTCCGCCGTGACATGGCCGAGGACCCTGATGGTACGCGTTACTGTTACAAGTTTGACATCACCAAATTCTACGAGAGCGTGAAGCAGGATTTTGTGATGTATTGCGTCAGCCGGGTGTTCAAGGACGCAAAGCTCGTGACCATGCTGGAGAGCTTTGTCCGCCTGATGCCTGAAGGTCTGAGTATCGGCCTGCGCAGCTCGCAGGGGCTGGGCAATTTGCTTTTGTCTGTGTATCTGGACCATTATCTGAAGGACAGGTATGCCGTGCGTCATTTCTACCGCTATTGTGATGACGGCGTCGTACTGGGTAAAACGAAAGCGGAACTGTGGAAGATTCGTGATGCCGTCCACGGGCGCATGGAGTGTGCCGGTCTCCTGGTGAAGGGGAACGAGCGCGTGTTCCCGCCGGGCGAGGGCATCGACTTTCTGGGGTATGTGACTTTCGGTGCGGACCATGTCCGCATTCGCAAGCGCATCAAGCAGAAGTTCGCCCGAAAAATGCACGAGGTAAAATCGAGAAGGAGGAGGCGTGAGCTGATAGCGTCGTTCTACGGGATGGCCAAGCACGCCGACTGTCATACGTTGTTTAAAAAATTAACAGGCAAAGACATGAGATCATTTAAAGACTTGAACGTTTCCTACAAGCCGGAGGACGGCAAGAAACGTTTTCCCGGGGTGGTGGTAAGCATCCGGGAACTGGTAAACTTACCGATTATTGTGAAGGACTTTGAGACGGGCATCAAGACCGAACAGGGCGAGGACCGCTGTATCGTGGCCATTGAGATGAACGGCGAACCGAAAAAGTTCTTTACCAACAGCGAGGAGATGAAGAACATCCTCTTGCAAGTGAAGGAAATGCCGGACGGCTTCCCGTTCGAAACCACCATCAAGACGGAAACCTTCGGCAAAGGTCGAACTAAATACATATTTACATGAAACGGGTAGAAGGAACATCCGGGATAAGACTGATCGAGTGCGTGAGCCCGGCACGCAACAGATGGCGCATCCGCTGGGATGTGCAGGAACGTGAAGACGGATCCGCTTCCTATATGGAGGAAAGCTTTGTCGGCAGACCTCACATGGATACTATAAAGTCCGTCATTACAGACTGGTATAATGAGCAAATTGACCGTGAGATACTTTCCGGTTTTCTCTATGAAGGTATGCCGGTATGGCTGTCAAGTGAAAACCAGTTCAATTATAAGGCAGCGTATGATCTGGCCGTACAGACTGGTGGTGCTACGCTTCCCGTGACATTCAAGTTCGGTACGGATGAGGTTCCCCAATATCGGGAGTTCGTCACACTGGAGGAACTGACCGATTTCTACACGAAAGCCATGAAGCATGTTCAGGACACGCTGTCTGACGGCTGGAGGAAGAAAGACGCTTTTGATCCGGAGAAGTACCGGGTGGAATAAATCCTTCGGGGGAGGATAAGAAAAAAGCCCCCGGCCTGTTAAAAAGTAACGCCAATCACTTTTATAAACATGAAACGCCAAACCGCGCGACCGGGGGCAAATACCCTCTGTCACGGTTTGACGTTTTTTTTGTTGTCTAAAAAATGATTGGCGATGCAAAGATATAATTTTTTTGTTGTATGAAAGTGATTGAGATATTAAACTTTAACCGGGAGCTGTTGAAAAGGCTTCAGGCGGCCGGCATCCGTCTGGAAGATGCCCGGTATATCGACCTGTACGCGGACTATACCCGCCTACTCGATCAAGGTGAAAAAGTCTCGTATGCTGTGGCCGTATTGTCCGAAAAGTATTCGGTGAGCGAACGCAAGGTTTATGCCTTGGTGAAACGGTTCCAGAGCGACTGCAAGACGCTTGCAGTGTGAACGGGTTGTTTTATGCCGTAGGGAGTGCCGTTTCCCCTTATCTTTAGGGTGTTTCAAATTTAGAAGGAGGAAATGGCTATGAACAAGTATTACCGTATCCTGGACAAGATTCTTGCCACGGGAAAGACACAGACCAACAAGAAGGGAAACATACAGTACCTTCTGAACGAGCAGCTCTCGCTGACACCGGCGGACCTGCTCGACATATTCGAGGGGCATAATATCGCCCGTAAGAAGCTCCGCAGCGAGTTGCAGTTATTTATGCAGGGTGAGCGCAACGTGGAGAAGTACCGGGAGGCCGGCATCAACTGGTGGGACTATTGCGGCTCCATCCTGGTGAACAGTTACCCGACCTATTTCGAGAAGCTGCCCCCGTTGATAGCGAAAATTAACCGGGAGAGGCGCAACAGCAAGAACTACGTGCTTTTCCTGGGCGAAACCGGTGCCGAGAGCAACCAGGCACCCTGTTTGAGTCTGGTACAGTTCCAGTTAGATGGCGGTGAACTGGTTCTATCCGCCTACCAGCGTAGCAGTGACGCGAACCTCGGGCTGCCTTCCGATATTTACCACCTGTACCTGATGGCGCGGCAGATAGAACTTCCCTTGAAGTCGATCACTCTCTACCTGGGCAATGTACATATCTACGAGAATAATATCCCGGGCACCCGTGCGCTGATCGCCGGTGACGAGACGGTCCGCTTCGGGTTGAACGTGTAGTTTGCTGTATATGTCTTGCAGCGGGAACAGTTCATGTTCCCCGCTGTTTTTCGTTTATTCTGGGGACCTTTGCGGCCGTTTTAAAGCAGAATGAAATGAAAAAGATGTATTTGTCCGCCCCGCTTCCTTTCGTGGGGCAGAAACGCATGTTTGCGAGGGAATTTATCAAGGTGCTGGGACAGTTCCCGGACAGCACCGTGTTTGTGGACCTGTTTGGTGGCTCGGGCCTGCTGTCACATATTACCAAATGTGTCAGGTCTGATGCCACCGTTGTGTATAATGACTTCGACAACTACCGCTGCCGACTTGTAAATATCCCGGCCACTAATGTGCTGTTATCCGATTTGCGTCGGATAGCTGAAGGGGAACCCAGAAACAAACGTATAACCGGGGAGATTCGCGATAAAATGTTTGCCCGTATTGAGAGGGAAGAAAAAGAGCACGGCTACGTGGATTATATCACGGTTTCCGCATCCTTGTTGTTCGCCATGAAATATGTGACCAGTTTGGAAGGAATGAAGAAAGAAGCCATTTACAATAGGATTCGGCAGACAGACTATCCCGAAGCAAAGGATTATCTGGAAGGACTGACTATAACCAGCGAAGACTACAAGGAAGTATTCAAACGTTACAAAGATGTTCCGGGTGTGGTGTTCCTGGTTGATCCGCCGTACCTCTCCACCGAGGTGGGTACTTACAAGATGTTCTGGCGTCTGGCTGACTATCTGGATGTACTAACCGTTCTGAAAGGGCATTCGTTCGTGTATTTCACTTCGAACAAGTCTTCCATTTTAGAACTGTGCGACTGGATGGACCGAAACCCATTTGTCGGCAGCCCATTCAAGGAATGCAGGAAAGTGGAGTTTAGTGCAAGCGTAAACTATCAAGCTAAATATACAGACATGATGCTGTACACGAAGCCGGATGAGGTGTCAGGTATAGCAGCCTAACATTGCATAAAGATAGTGAATTATTTTGAATCTGCAATGGCTTTTAAATGATATTTTAAAGCCATTTAAAGAGGGTTCAAGTGAAAGAAAAACGGTGGGCTTTGATCATGCTGAATAGGACCGCGCTCACCTTTTTTCTTGTACGTGTCGTTTTTGTACTTTTTGAAACGCATCGTTTTTGTTAAGCGGCACGTCTGGTTTTTCCGGATTTACATAGGATATGATATCCGGGTTGGTCTTATCTTCTTTTAGCTGAACTTTTTTTTC
>OGYH01002109.1_pt1 | contig 16683 bp, 9 predicted proteins | sample 1576511 | NCBI WGS metagenome assembly OGYH01 (sample SAMEA3541522, study PRJEB24748) | human gut metagenome | biome: human gut; feature: human-associated habitat; material: faeces | place: China | collected 2012
TCGCCATCGATACGTTTCGCCAATACCGAAGCGCTACCAGGAAGATCGCAAAGGTAATAGGAGGCGGAGCCTAGAAGTACGAGGTATGGATCAAGTATTTCGTTCAGCTTTGACTGGAGATAGGAGTCGAAAAAGCGAGCGGAAAACAGCAGACTGGTTCTCATCTCCGAGAGGGAATCGGGATCTGGCTCGTTCCGGTTGATAGCAGCGGCAAGGTCGCCCAGCAAAGCAATCGAGATAGTGAACAGTTTGGCCGGATCTTGGGTGATTTTGATGTGATAGTCTCGAGGGACGCTGTACTCAAGCATCTTGGACTTTGCCCGTGTGACGCCCAGCAGGAGTTGAGATTTCTGTTCAGGCCTCATCTGCAGCCCTCCTGTAGAGTTCGTGGACGAGTGCCATCATGCTGGGTCCCTTGATAACCAAGAGAACAAGACTATCGCCATTAGGATGAGGGAAAATTTCCTGTGATGTTGAAGAATTGGTGATTTTGCGGCAGTCTGCCGAAGCCAATTCTTCGGCGTCGAAACATTCGTCTGAAATGATAGCTGCAGCACCATAGATCTCCTTGTAGGGAATATCTACAGGACTTTGAAATCTCTCGATCCTTTGAGCCTGTTCGATTTCCTTTTTTTCAAAGAGCTTTTGCTTGATGAAGTTCAGCGATTCATCGATTCGAATATGATCTTTGGCAGAGTCGTTAATTGCATCTTGCAGGCGATTGATCTTAGAGCCGGAGAATTTTGTCTTTGCCTCAAAGACAACTAACACGTCCTTGGTGGAGACTTCACCGTCTTTTTTGTGAAATCTGAATCCAATGACATCGCTACCCTTGGGGGATTCATCTCGAACAACCTTTGATGACCATCGTATTCTAGGTACCCAGTAACCGAGAATCCATTGCAGATAATCGGAAACTAGAATTTCTCCAAAATCTCCAGCTCTGATTCCAGGACCAAGTTTGGATGTTCTGCAAGGGAACTTGATATTGGTCAGATAATCCGATCGCGGACGTTTGCCTCGGAGGAAATCAATTTCGGTATCCAGGCAGTAATGATTCCGGAAGTGCTTAGCCCAGGCCGAGAGCACTGCCTCGTCATTCTTATGATGGAACTCCCAGACCTCGACCTCCTTGCCGTCGGCGGTCTTCATTCGTTCGCCGGTGTCGACTAGCCATTTAGTATGTTCCGAAGTCCAAGGCATTTACGTTCCCTCCCTGGTTAGTTGCCCTTTAATCTCAACAACTCATCGTCCAGTCCATAGCGAACCACGTCGATCCGGTCGCTACGCAGGGATACAGAGTCACCGGTCATCACGGGGAGCTGGAATGGGAAAAATGCCGGGTTGTTTAGGAGCAGCCCCAATGTACCCTTGGCCTCCGGGGTGGCTAGGATAGCGGATTCGAACATCAGGACGGCTAGGTTTGGCTCAGTAATGCTCATCGGAACAGCTTTTTCATAGCAGCCTTTGGCCTGGGAATCCTTTAGGACTTCCCAGGCGACAAAGGAACGGATGACGAACCGGGCATAGCGGCTGACGGTTTGCCGGTCGCCATACTGTTCCTTTAGGCGGTTGATGATCTGCGTCTGGCTAACTTGGTGCTGTAAGGCCAGCAGGCGGCCGGTCTGCCGGGCCACATTGAACCAGAATGGATAGACCGCCGAGATCATCCCCCAGTGGACCGCCAAGGCCATGGATGGATTTTCCCTCAGAAACGCCAGTGAAGCATCTCGAAATGGAATCAACTCAGAGTCAGGAGAGCCCCAGATTTTCATCAGATTGTTGACGACAAATGTCCGGGTCTGATCGCTTCGTTCACCTTCGGAACCATTGCCTTTTCTGTCCACGAGGAATTCATGCAACTCTTGACGGATGGTTTTGGCATCAAGTCCTGCCAGCAGCAGACTAGCTGTCTTCTGCATCCATTCGAAGCGGATCGCCTGCTTGATGCCGATGGTTTCATGTCGTTTACCCATCACCGCGTTCTCCTTTCAAACTTCACTAAAGGCACGATGACTTCTTCGATTGCTACACCTCCGTGACCTACAATGACCTCTCCCGGATTCACGAATGCGTCACGGCCACTGGCCACTAAGGGAAAATAATTTGCGGGCAATCCGACCGGCTGCCAATTGTAGGCAAACGGGAAGTATTCAGCCACCTGATCGCGGAGTTCCGGCGTTGGATAGACACGAACCCGTTCGCCGCGAGTTTCGGCAATCACACCTTCAGACGGACGCCCTTTGCCTTCGCATTGAATATTGCCGTGATCGGCCGTCAGCCAGATCTCATAGCCGTAATCCAGCAGTTGGCCAACCATTGCGGAAAGAAATCCTGCATGGCACCACTGCTTGATCTGGTTGTGCATCCCAGCCGATCCCAGTTGCATGCCGTGCATGATTTTGTCTATCTTGTCCACAACCAGCCCAACCACCTTGGTCTTCCCGAGGTGGATTACTGAATTAAGGACGCCCCTAGCATCCCCGTCGCCAAGGCCGCGTTGGTAGGCAACATCGAGTCTGGACAGGCCATGGTCATCCCAGAACTGCCTCCAGAGTTTTTCTTCGCTGTTGGTCGAGTTAATGGATGACGGAAAATAGAGCGGTGGCTTACCCGAAAAGATTGATTGCCGTGATACCGAGGTCAGTGTCGGAATCCAGGCGAAGGTCGCGGATTCGCGCATGACCAGATCGGCATCCTGCTTTTGTAGAAGCTGGCGGATGGTCACCCATTGATCCAAGGCCAGGCCGTCAACGACAATCAACGCAGCCCGGCTGCAACCGGAGTCCTCGATACCCCGAGCCAAGCAGCGTGGCACATGGTGGAGCATGGCCGGATTGGTCGGTGGCAAGTTGATTAGGCTGGAGTAGTGGTCCGTCAGCCAACCGGCGAAGGTCGAGTTCAGTGCATCACCGATTTTCCTGAGCCGGACCTGATATTCGGTGCTGTTGCCGCAATACACCAGCGAAGAGAGTTCTGCCCATTTCAGTGCAAAGGCGACCCAGTCCGAATAACGTGCTTCCGCTGTAGGCAGATTTTTTTCGATTATGTCAAACATACGGGAAATCCGCAGTGCTTCATTGTCCGTGCCGGAGGTGGTGATGCCGTTACGAATCCAAGACCCGGCATCCACTTCAATATCTGTGGCCTCGACGGGAGTGAGTTTCCCCTCCAGAAACAGGTTGTCGATGTAGACCTTGATGTCCGGATGGTCGAATGGCAGACAGTCAGGTCCGGGATACTTGAGGCCGTATTCCGACGAATCTTCCTGGAGCTGATTGACGCTACCGAGCCTTGATAGAAAAAACGGCCAGCGTTCCTGCAAAAAGGCGAAGAAGGCCTCATCATCTGGAACAATCTCGGAAAGCGGCCATGCATTGAAAACATCATGAGTTTTGAGAACCTGGATGAGCCGCTCAGCCAACATCAGCGGAATTTGGAGTTTGCCGTAGTGCAGACGAAGCAATGCTCGAAGTAGCTCCACCTCGCTGGCGATTAGTTCTGCTGCAATACCGAACACATGACGGAGAATAAAATCCTTGGTGGCGTTGTCACCCATACGATCTGGCGACGACTTGCACCGGGCCTCGAATAGTGCGTCCAGCAGGCTCCGGTCGATCTGTTCAATGACCGGGTAGCTCAGATTGGGGAAGATATCCCCCAGGTTGAATGACAGCTTCCGGCCAGCCTGGAGCAGATCGTATGGCAGGGACTCCATCTTCGCATCCTGCAAGCGGAGAACCACCACCAGATCGGTGTGTTCGTCCCGGTCCCAGATTGAACGGTACTTGGACTCATAGGCGTATCTGAATTCGATAGGGTCACTGAATTCGATCAGATCGAAGCCGCGCCCGCGTAATTCGAGCGCCATCTTCTCCTCGGTCAGCAAACAATCTGGATCGGCGACTAGAGTCAGCTTGCTGACGTTCGGTACAAAATTATTCAGGATAGAGTCTCGCCAACTACTCATTGAGCGCTTCCCTTAATAATCCGCAGCATCAGCAACGGCCGGATTTCCGGCACGATCTGCCTTGCTGATTGCAGTTCGCTCCGCCACTCGGATTCGTCCGCATCGCAACTGGACAATCTGAATTGCCGCACCTCTGGTAATCCAACCCGCTCGATGGCCTTGCGGCGCGAGGCAAAGGAAACGATGCCGCGTTCCTCCTCGCGAGCCACAGAGGCGAGATGCGCCTGCTGTAATGCATCGAACATATCCTGTCCGGCATGTTCGGCCGCTTCCTGCAACCGTTCATAGACGATGATGGAGTCGTTCTGGCCGATGGTGGTCTGCACCTGAACTTCCGCTGTCTGTAGCATATCCCAGATATGTCGGGCCGTGGGTAGGAACAGTTTGCCTTCCTCGCTCAGAAACACACTGACATATCCCCGCCGCACCATGGGAATGTGCAGGAGTTGTGTCTTCTGGTACATTCCGGCCTGAAGGCGGATTTCAAAAAGACCCCAGAGCCCGGAGATGCTAGCTGGCAATCCGCCTACGCTTACGCAAGGCAAAGGTTGGCCAGCCGCGATTTGCGGCAGGTTCAGGGCCAGTCCTCGAACACGGTTGTTTTCAAGATTGAGCAGAGTTGCGTTGGTTAGACGATCCGCTTCCCGGGCATTGAACACAGCCTTGCGATACTCTTGGCCGTCCGGCCAATTCAGCTCCCACCAGGAGCGCTTGCGGCTGGCCGCGCCGCCATGAGAATTAAGATAGCCCACCGTCATCCGTTCCACCCAATGGGGTAGAGGATGGGAGCGTAGCCGCTCAGCCGCCTGCACATCCGGTTCGTCTGAAATTCCATAGATGGCGGAGGTCTCACGCACCTGCTGAATCTCATTGCGAAGCCGAGCTACCGTGTGATTCACAGACGTTTCAATGCCGTCAGGATTAAGGATTGCCGAGGCGAACATATCCTCGAACATCTCACCGGCCTGAGTGGAGTCGAGCACATCGCCAGTCTTGTCAATGCCGAACTCGTTGAATATTACCGCAAGCTTCTGCTCCAGCACTTCGCGGACGCGGAACTCGACCGAGTCTTTAAATACGAAGTTGATTGCCCGTACAGTCTTGGGTTGGCCAATACGATCCACACGGCCGATTCGCTGTTCCAGCCGCATCGGGTTCCAAGGGAGGTCGTAGTTGATAATGACGTGGGCGAACTGCAAATTCAGACCTTCACCACCTGCATCGGTGGAGACCAGCACGCGGTGCGATTTGCAAAAGGCATCCTGAGCCTGCTTGCGTTCCTCCATATCCATGGAGCCGTTCAGAGTGACGACCGAGATGCCACGGGCTTCCAGAAACCCTTTCAGCATTTGCTGGGTTGGCACGAACTCGGTAAAAATTAACACCTTAAGGTCCGGCTCGTCTTCCTCGGCCTGTAGCTCATAAATCCAATCGATCAGCGCCTCGGCCTTGGCATCCGGTCCACCCTGTTCGCAGCGAACCGCTGCATCGAGCAGGGTCTCTACTTGGCTGCCTTCACACTGTAGAGCCGACACATGGGATTTCAGCAGCTCATCGAGCAGCTCCTGACCGTCCATGTCGTAGAGTTCGGCCATTTCAGCGTCTAAACTTTCCGATTCCTCCTCGCTGTTTTCCAGCTCCGCCATGCGCAGGCTGGCCTGCTGTTCGCCCTCCTTGAGTGCCGCGAGCCGACGCTCCAAGGTGGTACGGATAGCCCGCGTACTGGAGACAACCAGACGCTGCATCAGAATCATCAAAAAGCCGATGTGACGCTTCTTCTCGCGCAGGGCCTGGTTGTAGCCCTCACGCACATAGTCGGTCACCGCTTCATAGAGAAGCTGCTGCAGGTGATGACGGCTTTCCCAAGCCACCGGGACCATTTGTGTCCGCCGAGGTTTAAAGAGCGGCTTGCCATCGGCATCAATGGCCTTGCGCTTTTCGGTGCGAATAACATACTGGGCCACCCGCTCGCGGGAGACACTGTCCAAGTCTGGGAAGGCGTCGGCATCCAGCAGATTCATCAGGCGATGAAAGGCATCGGTCTTGCCTTGGTGAGGAGTAGCCGAAAGGAGCAGCACATAGGGTGCGGCCTCCGCCAACCCCTTGCCGAGTTTGTAACGGGCGACCTGATTAGTGCTGCCACCCAGGCGATGCGCTTCATCCACCACTACCAGGTCCCAACCGGCGGTAATCAGATCCTCGAACCGGCTGCGGTTGTAGTCGGCAACGCGCTCGGCGGTCCAACCTCGCCGCTTATCCATAGGCTTGACTGAATCCAAAGAGACGATGACCTGATCGAACATCGACCAGGCTGAGTTGCGCTGATCCACCCCTGGAGCCAGGCGCTGCAGAGTGCCGATATCTTCGCCTAGCACAAGCTGGAATTGCTCGTTGAAGTGGGTCTGCATTTCCGCCACCCACTGGGTAGCAATGCCTTTAGGAGAGACGACCAGAATTCGCCGAACCAGCCCGCGCAACTTGAGTTCGCGCATAACCAAACCGGCCTCGATAGTCTTACCAAGGCCTACCTCGTCGGCCAACAGATAGCGCACACGGTCGCCGGAGATGGCTCGGGATAATGCGTGGATCTGGTGCGGTAGCGGAATCACGTTGGACTCCATGGGAGCCAACAATACATGGCCGTCGGTGGTGCTGGCGGAACCTTCCAGTACTTCGGCCACCTTGGCTGCGGCTGCCACATAGGCTATGCGCTCGGCCTCGATCCCTGGCTGTAGGTCGGCGCTCATTGGACGCAAGACGGAGCGAGGCACGCGCACCACCGCGTCCTGGTTTGGCAACCAGATGCGGCACACAGTCTGCCCCCACAAGGTCTGTTCTTCGATGACCTTACAGGGGCTGTTATGGACGGTGCTGTATTGCCAAAGCGGTCGATTCATCAAATGACCCTTTTTGCGATCTCAGTAAACCAGCTTTTGATCTCGTCATATCCGTTTCGCTCTTTCAAGCGATCTAGGGTCATACAATTTGCGGCATCTTCGTTAAGCCAATATTTAATCGAACGCCTCTGGATTTTCCCTTGACCATTCAACTGTGTTTTGATTTCCGTTTCAACATCGCAGTCGTCTGAAAGCGTAAAGGTGAACTTAACGTCAACAACAGGTTGCAATGCTTCACGTATTGCATCGATGTGGAGGTAATTTTCCATCTCCCGTTTTCTAGTCAGGAACCCAATGGACCCGTCTTTTCTGGCGTTTACCGTATCTCTATCGTCCTGATATTTGTATTTCCCATTTTTCAGCTCATCACGGTCATAAATGTGGACCTCTGGAAGCCCTATATTTTTTAAGTAATGCTGATTTACCCATTCCTTCAAAGTACTTCCGCCCAAGACGACCAGAGCCACTCTTGTGTCTGTAAACATATCAATAACGGAGTCGTCTTCAGCCCGGAGAAGGTCACCAATATGGCGCAAAAATTGCAGGTCATGCGGGCCTTCTACACACACCAAAACCTTTGCCCGATTGTCAGGAATAATTCCCAGATCAGCGACCACTGTCTTGATTACATCATCAGCAGCAGCGATACAGACTTCTCTGCCATTGAGGTCGTGGGGACATACATATCGGACGGAATTGGTTGGTAATAATGACGCCAAAGCAGGGACGTGCGTGGTAAGCATAACTTGGCAGCCGTCGGTTTCGGCGATAGCCTGCAATGCTTCGATGACCTTTCGCTGGTTGTCTGGATGCTGCGCAGTCTCCGGTTCTTCCACTGCGTAAATAATATTTCCTTTTTTGCGCTCTTCCCTAAGACGTTCCGCTTCAGCACGGAAAAAACTGAAGAGAACCAATCTCCGGACACCGCTGCCCCTCTTGTTGATTGGTATTTCATCGTCTCCTGTTAGAGATAGTTTGAAAAGGCTGTCCCATTTTGGATCGGATTTGAAATTCGGGTTGAGCTGTGATGAAAGCGTATTATCGAAATCAGCAAGCTTTGTAATGGTACGATTGGCTACAGCCAGCGTGCGTGCTTTGACCTTTTCCTTCACCGCGTCCAGTTCAGCTTGCACTTCTTCTATTGCCTGTTTTATGGCGACCTTGAGGGGATCCTGGACTTCTGAGTCTTCATCGGTTGACGGTCGGTCTGCTCGAAAAAGGGCATATTCAGGCAGATATTTGGAGAGCTGTTCCCAGATGGCTTTAGCATCTTCTTTATCCAGTTGGATTTCGGAAGGACACAATTTCAAATCGCTTGCGCTTCCCCAAATAGCCTTTCTGAGGGCTACATTAGAGCGTTTATCGACGCCGGCATCTATATTCGCTTCCTCTCCGATTTTCTTCAACTCAGCGTTCTTTTTTGATAACAGACCATTGAAACCGTTGGCTGTTGGATGGTTGGCAATTGCAAATACTTTTGGCTTCTTTAGCGTTCCATCCGCAAACTCGTAGACTTTATGGATCTCAAGCATATCATCGCCATTCAGAAGGTATTCGCCTGCAAGTGTTGTGACGGAAGACGCGTCAATGGTGATAGACTCAGGAAAATCCGAAAAAACGCAGCCGATTCTTAATTCTCCATTTCTCCCGGCATGAACACATATATCTGAAGAGTCGATTTTTCCCAATGGATGGTCGAAAAATGCGGCCAAGGCATCAAAGATGGAAGACTTTCCGGCATCATTTTTCCCAATAAACGCCGTGAGCTGGTCTATCTGAATTTGATGCTGATTCTTGTAGCCACGAAAATTTTTGAGGATGATTTGCCTAAGAAACATTATTCCCCTCCCCTTCGTGTTACTGCCTGGTCGTACCACATGAGCAGCTTGGGATCTTCTTCCAAGACGTTGTTGGGGATTTTGTCGGCCACGGCAACGATAACGGCGTAGTCGTGTTCCTGCCAGGCTTTCTTGAAGCCAGCGCGGACAGCCTCCAGACGAAATACCTTGAGTTTCTTTTTGGCCTCTTTATATTCCTGAAACTCCCTGAGTAGCGCCTTCTCGCGCAGCTTTTCCAGGTCGCCCGCTTTGCGGGGATCGGGCACGTACCAGCGATCTTTGGCTTTGTCCACCAGCGTCAGGTCATCCTTGGGCAGGTTACGCAGTTCTTTCCAGTTGGTGGAAAGGTAGGCGTGAATCTGTTCAGGAACAGCTTCTTTGCCGTCGTAGCAGAGGAAATTCTGGTTCAATAGTTCGCGCAGATCGAGCTGGGCTTCGTTCTTGCTCCAACCGCCCAGTTGCTGCATGAACTGGGGATTGATATCTGCAAACGTTTGGGGTTTTGCCTTCAAAAGCTGGCGCAGCCAGTCGATGGCTGAGGCTTCATCCTTGACAAATAGAGACGCCTGCTCCGTAGCTCCGACAGAGAGCATTTTTTTACGGTCGTATTCCGCCACCTGATCCGGCAGGAAATACATGCCATCACGTTCGCTGAAGCGTTGTGTAAGGCCTGCCTGAAAATCTTGGCTGGAAATGGGTACCATATAGCCCTTGCGGACGTAATAGGCGACCAGTTGATCAAAGAGAATGCGCGGATCACGTTCCGGCACAGGCTGGAGCTGACGGTCGTGAATTTTGACCACCGGCAAATACTTCAAATGGGTGCGAATAAAATCCCAAACACCTTCTTCGGTTTGCGCCTCTCCGCTGAAGCGTTCCTCAAAGCCGCCGTTGGGCTTGTAGGCGGAAATGACGAGGTCTTGCTTTACGGCAGTAGGTGTCGTTACGGCTTTGAAGCTGCCTTGTTTTTTATCGAGCGCGGAGACATTGGCAACGATAAAGCCTGCGTCCGTTAGCGCGGTTTGAATGCTGTTCCATACAGCGGACTGAGTGTTGGAAAATTCCACAGTCATCCAGCGTCCTGGTTTGAGAAGTCGATAGGCTTCTTTGAAACAGGTTGTCATCAGTTGGCGGTATTGTGTAGGCCCTTTACCCTGCGTTTTATTTTCTATGGCTTCGGTTTTGTTGTTGGTAATTACCTTGAGCCATGATTCCCAGAGAATATTAAGTTCAGAGTAATTCAGGTTGGCACCAAATGGTGGATCAAAGAAAAAATAATCCAGAGAATTGTCGGGCATAAGCATCTTCTCTGAAGAGGACGTAAAAACAATCTGCCTAGTTTTTTTATCTCTTTTACTCAAGTATGATGAGACATCTTTGATCCTGTATCCGCTCATTGCGATCAGGCAGTACTCAATTTGGTTTGAAGGTATATAAAGAGTACCGGCAAGTACGCCAGCAGTTTTGGATAGATTAGTATTAAGGCGGCTGATTGCTATTTTGTGCATTTTGCTTGCTCGCGGGAGTTGGTCTCCCACAAGGCAAAGCAACTGACTTTCCATATCCGATCTGGAAAGTATGTGGCGAAGCGTTGCGAGTACCCATAAATTCCGCTTCGTATAAAAATGATGCACATGGGTTATGCCAATAGGATCATTGCGTCGAGTTTCTTGACCTTCAGGTAAACGATCAGTCGGGAACCAATACGGAATATCCAGCTCTTCAATGCGCTGGATAAGGGCGCGATCGGTAGCGTCCGTTTTTTTTTCGTGGCGTTTATTTTGCATGCTGTAATTGATAAGCACAGGAACTTGTTTTGCCTGTCGGATAGTCTGCTCAATGGCACTATCGTATTTCGTTCCCCAAGCGCGTTCCATACCGCGTTTCGTTAGCGTTGCACCGCAATGCGGGCAAGGAAAACTATCATGTACTTTGCCCGCTGCTTTATCCACCGCGGCTTCCCAAAAAACAACTTCTTGGCTACATTCTGGGCAGACAAAGACATCAGACCAGACAGTGTAATTGATGATGCCTTTCACCGGCTTGCCGTCTGTGCCCATGACCGCAGCGCCGTCCTTGTCTACATGCGTGGTTTCGTACATCCAGCCGCATTCTTTTTCTACCTCATTTAGAATACGTTTGGCTTCCTGTTCGAATATTTGCACATCCACAGGCGTATTGTAATTGTAGGCAATGAACGTCGCCGCTGGCGACAGATCATTCAAAACAGCTCTGCGCGCGCCCAGCTTTGAAAATGGTCGCCACACACTTTTGCCATCTTCATCTATTTCTTCACGCAAAATGCTGCCGTCAGGCTTTACCTGATAACCAAGTGACATCACTACTTCACGGTCGCCACACATCTGCGCGGCCACACCGGTCATGCCGGTTCCACAAAAGCCATCAAACACGATATCCCCCGGTTCGGTGTAATGGAGGATATAGCGCATGATTGCTTTGTGCGGCACCTTGGTGTGATAGGAATGCGCATTATAAATAGGGTCGTTTTTGCCCTCGCTCACATCCGCAGCAAAAGGTTCACGGGCATACTTCCAGCCTTCGGGCTTGGCAGGCTTTTGTGCTTCCCACTCAGCAATAAAATCGGCAATCCAGGGATTGGGGCAAGCGCAGTAATACGGCGGATCGCTTAGATTTAAGATGTCCTCGTCGTTGCCGATGGGAAAGCCTTCGATCTTGCGAAATTCTGGATCGCTAAGTTTTTCGCACAACAGTGCTGTAAAATGTTCCCGTCGTGCCGCGTCGGACGGAAATGTCAATCCAAGACAGGTTACGGGGAGAGAGGGAACAACATATTTTTTTTCCACAAGATTTTCTCCCGTCATACTGGCAACGTATTCTTGCTGCAGCAATGAACACTGTCTGTTCTGCGTACCCGGCATACAAGTTTTCCTTAAATTATTCATAGTTGAACTCAGTACAGTGATGTTATTCTATCACAATGCGGACTTTAGCCGGGTCATTGCCCTTGGTGCGCTGCTCAATATATTCCTCAAAGCGTTTTTTCATCTCCGCTGGAGTAGCTGGGCCGTCAGCTACTTGCAGTGCCCGCTGTAGATCCTGCGCATTGACGGTAACCTTAACCAGACCGGAGAGCACTTCCTTCAGCGCATGGACAAAGTTGTTGTCCAGCGGCACCGGCAGTTCCTTGGATTTGATGAAGGCTTCCAGTGGTTCGCGGTCATCGACCTTCAGCAATTCCATGTTGGCCTTGGTGATCGGGTCCTCCAGGTTGCTAAGAATGGTGGAGGTCCAGCCTGCTACCATGGTGTCGAGCTGGGCGTCCATCTGATCGATCATCTGGAAGCCTGCCACCGCGCCGGTTTCCACCGAAGGACGGAATCCGCAATGCGGGCAGATGGGCGAGGCATCGAGGTTTTGCTCGGTCAGGGCAAAGCAACTCTTCAGCCCGGCCAGCCGGTTCTGATAATCGGTGAGCTGCTGCCGGGGCATCAGGTCGATACCGGCCAGCTTGAGTAAAGTTTGCAGCCGCTGATCGTTGAGCAGACTCGCCTTACGCTTGTCGTCGTTTACCCCCAGCCGGGCCTTGGTGTGCAGGCCAATGTAGACGACGGTGTAATCCTTCTTCAACTTTTGCAGCTTGGCTCCGATGCTCTGAGACTGGCTAGCCAGCTCGGTTATGGATGCCTGCATGAGAATCTTCAGCACATCCTGCCGAGTGGTCTTCATGCGAACCACCCAGTCATGTTCGGCGGGCAGTATTGCCTCGGCGGTGGAGAGCCAGGACGCCGTCGGGCTGTGAGCTATAATGAACTCGCGCAGGGCATCCAACTCATCAAGGGTCTTCACGGCATTTTCGTGGGCCAGCACCTCGGAAGCGCTGTAGCGGAAATTTTTCAGCTTGCCCGGCGAGGAATAGGCTTGGAGTGATTCAAAGAAGCCCTTGGCCTCGTCCAGTCCGCTGGCCTGGCTGGCCATGTCGGTGCCCGCGAGCACATCCAGCCCCCAGAAGGAGAGCCCTTCTCGCAGGATTTGCTGGGTCATGACAATGCGCTTGACGATTTTGCTCACCGCTTGCTGTAGGTTCTGCACCGGCTCATCCTTGCCTTGGGTGACAAGCTGAGCCATGCCCGGTGTCATGCCGAGCAGTTCGAACAGGGCCTTCATCGCGGGCAGATTCCAATCCTTGGGTTGCTCCAGATGTTTAAAGCTGGTCAACTCGTCCATACCGGTTGCGGCCAATTGCGGCAAGCCGGTGGCGTCGAATTTCTTGCCTGGGATGGCGAGCACGATGTCGCCGGAGTAGACCAACGTCGCCACCAGCACGATCACCCATTCGGGCTCCAGACGTGAGCCGCCCAGGTTCATGTATTCCAGCCCGTGGTCATCCTGAATGAGCTCGCTGCGGTTGACTACCTGCCCGTGCCCCTTGGACTTGACGGCATCGAGGATGAACTTGGTGTACTTCGATTTATAGGGAGTAATCTTCTCGCCGTCGAGCAGCTCCAGGGCGTCCAGCACAGCGGTGGCCTGCTTGGTACGGTTCTGTCCGGCGATGGCCCGCAGAGCGTCCTGCGCAGCCTGGGCGCGGTTGTTGCCGGTGATCAAGACCGAGAAAAATGGATAGTCCGGGGCCTGGTTCTCGAAGTTCGGAGCCAGGCAGACACCGGCGATAGTATTGACCAAGTCGCGGAAATTAATGGTTTCTTGCGGCTGTATGCCGGAAAGGTCACGGACAGATTTGCCTTTGGCCCATTCGGTCATCGACTTGGAGCGTCCCTGATAGGTGACCTCGAAGGCATCACTCATGTGCTTCTGCAGCCACTGAACCAGCTTTTTCAGAAAATCGTTGGCTTTTGATTCATAGGTGGTCTTGGCGTGGCCCGATGAGGTGGCTGCAAGGTCCAGGGCTGCCGCATAGCTCTTCAGCGCAGTCTGAAATTCTTCATCGATGCCTTTCAGGCGGAAGAAGACCTCGTCGCTGACCTTGTCGTCCTTGAAGCGCGGCGGATCGTTGGGTTGGATAAAATAGAGGTAAAAATTCCGCTGCGGCACGGCGGTGGAGCGCTCATTGGGGGCGCCGAAAAAGAGGTAGCCGGAGCGGGCAGCCTTGTGCTCCTGCCAGACCAGTTCGTGCTGCCAGATCTTGTAGCCGGTGACGTAGGTGGCGTCCTGGCATTCCATGACCCGCTTGAGCGCCTCGTAATAGAAGCGGTCGAGTTGAGCCTGGCCCAGGCTTTCGGCACGTTTGTCGATTAGTGCATCGAAATCGTCGGTCTTCTTCAGGTCGAGATAGAATTGGCGGTTGTCAGCATTAAAGGAAATGAACTGGCCGCTGACCGTTTTATGAATTTCACGCAGAACCGTTTCCACATAGGTCTGGAGATCCTTGTCGGGCTCGTTGCTGCCCATCTCGGCGATCAGCGGATCAAACAGACAGAGACGATCGCGCAGTTCCTCGGCAGACGCGCCCATAGGGGCATAAATACCGCCGGTGGTAAGACGGTGGACGGACAGCGCATGGATCAGCCGCAGTGCCATTGGCTTGTACTGCTTGCGGGTAATGGCATTTTCAATCCGGGATTCCAGCACTTGGCTGCAATCGATGACCTCCCGGATCTCGGGAATGGCGCGGAAGGAGGCGTTCTGCTTGAGCGTGTTCCAGTAGCTGTCGAAGGCGATCAGGCCTGGTTCGTCCTGCGGTACGTCCTTGCCGAGAATGCCTTTCATGCCCATAGACAGAGTTTTGAGCACTTCGCGTTTTTCCACCACGGTGACACGTTCGAAGGTATCAATGTAATCGGGATGCACCGGGAAGAGCCGAACGAACTCGTCCATGCGCTCGTTGAGCCCGCCGTAGTATTTGGCAAAAGGTATCAGGTAGTCGCGGATTTTGGCCTGTTGCTCGGCAGTCTTCTTGAGCAGGCGCTCGGCTACGACGAACTTCACGTCGCTGCGAGCAATGAGGATTTGCTCAAAGCGGTCCTTCACGCGGCGGATGCTGTCGGCGACAAAGGCAAAACGCTGGCTGTCGAAAATGGCTTCCTGAATACCGGCCATGAAACGAAAGCGCAGATCCTTACAGACCTCGCCAATCTCACGGAGGAAGTTCAGATCAAGAATCAGTTCTTGGTCCTTGCGAGTGCGTAGGTAGTCGAGCAGTTCGTCGACCACCAGTAGTAGGCCCTGTTCTGGATAGACCTCGGCGAACTTGGTCATCATGTCTTCGAAGGCTCGTTTATGACTTGTAATGGTCCCAGCTTCGGGGAACACATAGGCCACACCGAGCTTTTCGAGATGCTCTTCCAATTCGGCCACCAGGATGTCGCGTAGAGACATAGTGGTGGCACCGATTTCAGTACGGATGACCTTGAACCGACCGGCAATCTGAGTGGCTGCATTGCGAACACCGATGTGGTTCAGCCCCTCCAGCAGGGAGGCGTCTGCGGCAAGACTGGAGACCACCGACATCAAGTGCGACTTACCTGTGCCGTAGTTCCCGACGACCAGCAATCCTTTGTTGTCGACCGGCTGGTCGAACTGCATCTGAGGAATGACAAGCTGAATGAGCCGGTCGGCCATTTCTTCGGAAATGACATAGGTGTTCACGAGTGTATGCGCGGCGTTCGATTTGTCCGCGTCACGCAACTGAACGACCGACTCAATCGGGTCGAACTGAATAAGGTCTCCGTATTTCATGCTTGTCCTGCCTTAAAATTTTTTGTTCTATTTCGATAAATATCTTACCTGTTTATGTCTATAATTAACGCATCGACATTTTCATATAATTTAAATTCGTGATGCCACGATTCAGCATATAAAAGTTTATTTTTCAAAAATGTACCATTCCATGAAGATAAAACAATGCGATTTCTAGAAATTGATTGAAGAAGCCTTAATGGATCTTGCATAAGAGTATTATCAAAAAGAACTTCAATATTATCTAAAATTGCAGGAGATTTTTTAGATGAGCACATTCCATCTAGCATTGAAGGTAATCGCAATATTCTTTGCTTTGAAGTTAATTCCAAAAGCTTACTAGAGATTGTCAAATTAATATTTATTACTGATACGCCTAATTCTTTGGCTATTTTATAAAGAATAGTACTTTTACCTGTTCCAGATTGTCCAACAAGAAGTATCAATCGGTAATATAAGCTTTCAGCAGAACATAACGATTTCTTTACATCAGTGTAAATCTGCTCAAGCATAGTTACCCTTCATCCAAGACATCTTGTTTGTCTATTTTTTCAACAGCCTCACCTGCCTTCACCCATTCGTCAACCTCGCCTTTTTTGAACTTCCAAAAACGACCCATACGGTGGGCAGGCATTGAGCGTGTGCTGATCCAGCGGTAAACAGTGTCACTGCTAACGCCTAGATACTCACCAATTTCGCTTACAGACAACCAGCGATCTTTTATTTCAGGCATTTAGGAGGCTCCTCTTGGGCAAAGTCATGTCAACCCGTATAAGAAAAGCAAGTATATCATCTTTAATATTTTGGCTTCAGTATATTCTTGCCATGCTTGGCTGTCAAACGTATACAGCCGTATAGATACGGATTAGGCTGGATAAGCATCTTCAGCTTAAAACAAGCTAACACATAACGTGGAATGTGTAACTATTTGATTTTAAAGTAAAAATATAGTTGCTAATTTCATTAGCTGCCCACATATTCGTTCCCCCCTATCAAAAGGCCACTGTTTGAGCTGTCCCTATCGTGCTACTGCCTATAACGAGTATTCCTTATAGACACTATTGCATGGAGGGGAAAAATGCGAAAACTAACTCAAACGGAAAAACGAATTGTGGGGCTTCTGGCTGAGGGGATGCGCCCTAAAAGAAATTGCCCGTATCTTATCAATTTCATACGGAACAGTGCGTTGGCATCTTGTTAACCTCAGGAGTGCTTGTGCCGTGCGAACCACTCGTGAGATATTACTTCATATAAAAGCTATTCCTAATTTGTTGGGTACACCCCCAGAAAAAATAAAACT